>Ga0079303_10000042_pt1 | contig 26378 bp, 25 predicted proteins | sample Methanogen_OWC_FD_77073 | JGI IMG/M metagenome (GOLD analysis project Ga0079303, IMG submission 77073) | Enriched soil microbial communities from Old Woman Creek wetland in Ohio, USA - Methanogen_OWC | ecosystem: Environmental > Terrestrial > Soil > Wetlands | place: USA: Ohio | collected...
GCGGCTTCCCGGCCGCGCTGATCGGGCCTGAAAAGCCGCTCCTACGGTGGGATGGTGCCGTGCGACCCAACCCGCTAACAAAAAAGCCGTTTCCGAGGGGAAACGGCTCCGAGAAATGTCATAGTTGAACGCTCCCTACGCTGGTATTACCCAGGTCAGGTTCAACGGGTATGATCTCAGGCGAAAACCGCCACCCCGGTCAAATCTTTTGTGGAAAAACTATATAGAAAGAGGTCAGCTGTCAAGCGACGGGAGGGAAGATCTGTTTTTAGGCATTGACTGTCAAAGCTAATTCAGTGTCGTTTTATTTCAGGCTAAAGCGGAGGTGGGGGTCAAGTCTGAGAACGTTTTCCGCCATGTCTATCGGGCCTACCCCACGGTGCCGTCTCCTTATTACCGCACGCATGCCTAAAGCAAAGGAGCGCTGATGACCAGTCGCATTGAAAAGCTGTGGGCCGATTTCTACAAATGGCCTAAGAGTTGGCAGGGGTTGCCTGAGGATGTTCCCTATGGTGAGGGGCTCATCGAGATCTATAAACCGTTCGTCGAGGAGTTGTTGGCTCATTATAGCAAGAGCACGGTAAACAGGCACTTGAATAATCTCTGGCTGTTGGGTGGGGAGCTTATCCGGGCTATCAACATGGACCCGGAAGACCGGGGAAAGACCCCGATGGAGCTTCTCCTGGACAATATCGACGAGACTGGCGGACCCTATTGCAGGCACCTGGATTCAGAAGAGCAAATGCGGGCGTATGAAGCGACCTGTAAAAAGCTGTTCAAATTTATATTGGAACGAAAGCCGAACGAGTTTTGAGGGTACAGCATCCATGACGACCTCGGCGACCTTTTCAGCCGGGCGTTTCCCGAAGAATAACTCACCGGCTCCGCATCAAGCATTTTGGGGGATAAACAATGGCATTTCCGACCGAAACCACCAGCTTTGAAAAAACGATTCTTTCGGACCTGCAGGGTGCATGGGGTGTGCTGCGCGAATCGATTGTGAATTCAGCTGGGTTTGAAGGTTGGGACCGCACCCTTTTTCACATCGACGAGGCCATGAGCTGGGAAACCGTCCGGAATTTGAGACTCATGCCCCCGCTGCTGCTGACCATCCGCAACCTTTGCTTGCAGGGCAAGGCCCCCGATGAGGTGGTCCAGAATATTGATGACGTGAACGAAGTCCTGGCGGAAGCGGTTGAAGAACTCCACAGATAAAGAGGAGTTATAAGGTTGATCGCTGCGGCTTAACCCGTCAGCTCCGTGATTACGAAAAGGTGCACTTCCCGGGGGCCGTGGGCGCCGTGGACCATGGTGGCTTCGATGTCGGCGGTCTTGCTGGGGCCGGAGATGAAGGACATGTAGTTGGAAAGCCCTTCCGGTCGGTAGCGTTCGTCCCAGCGCAGCAGGGCAAAAAGTTCTTTCATATCCGCAACGACCTGATCGAGCGTGATCACGGCGACGTGGATGGAGGGCACCAGCGCCACCGAGCGCGGCTGGCCGGGGCGGTTGCGCATGACGAGCGTGGCCGTGTCGGCCATGCAGAAGTCGGCGGCGGTCACGCCGATGAACGAGGCGATGATGCCGGCGAGCTGGCGTTCGCGTTCGGCCTGGTCGCACTCGCGCCCGGCGTTGGGGTCGATCGGCTCGGTGATCCGCAACGGGACCTGAAGCCGGGCCAGCGCCTCCTCGAGGCCGAGGCGGTCGACCAACGGGTGCCGCCAGGCGGCCACGCTTTTGGATTCTCCCCATTCCGGCTCTTTTTCACCCACCACAGCGACAACGGCGGAGCACGCGGCCGCCAGGTCGGGGACCGAGATCACCCTGAGGTTGATGGGCTTTCCGGCCTCGATGAGCCGCTCCAAGAGTGTCTGGCGGTCTGCCTTGGACCGTCTATCGATGCGGTCCAGCATCTGCAAATCTTCGGCAGACGGGCCCTGGGCGAACAGGTGCTTCGCGTCGCGGGAAACATCCGGCGCATGTCCCAGCGCGGTTCGTAAGCGCCGAAAGAATCTATCCTCGTCGGCAGTCCTCATAACCAAGACCCTCTTTCGCACCCATCATCACACCGACTCCGACTCACCACTCCGACTTTTTTCTCTCACTCGTTACTCATCACTTCCGTTTCCGCCACCGCTCCATGAACGTCTCCTTTACCAAGGGGTGCAGGTCGCGGCTCCGGGTCCACCCCTGAACCGGCGGCGGCAGTCGGCGGATCAGGCCTTTTTTCTGAGGCAGCAGCCGCTGCCCGGCGGCGGCCAGCTTCAAAACAAGTTCGTAGAGCCGGCGGCTGCGGATGAGCCATGACCAGCCCCGGTAGGCCAGCCCCTCGGCCCGGCCGGCCGGTTCGACCTGCCAATTCGCGTCCCCGTAGGCCAGCTTCTCCCGCAGGGCGAGCAGCATGCGCGGCAGGTCGATGTTCATCGAGCAGGCGTCCATGCAGGCCCCGCAGAGCGTCTCCCCGCAGCACAGGTCCTTGGCCCGGTTGATCCCGGTGAGCAGCGGCGTCACCACCGCGCCGACGGGGCCCGAGTAGGCAAACCCGTAGGAGTGCCCGCCGATCTTGCCGTACACCGGGCAGACGTTGAGGCAGGCGGCGCAGCGCACGCAGCAGAGCATCTCGCGGAACTGCGGGTCGGCGAGAATCCGGCTGCGGCCGTTGTCGATGACGACCAGATGGAACTCGTCGGGGCCGTCCGAATCCCCGGGCCGGCGGGGGCCGCCGATGTAGCTCGCGTAAGTGCCCATGGTCTGGGCCGCCGCCCCCCGGCACAAGAGCCTCAGGATGATCTCGTATTCGTCGAGGCTCGCCACGATGCGCTCCATGCCCATGAAGGCCACGTGCACCCGCGGCAGGGTGGTGGCCATGCGGATGTTGCCCTCGTTGGAAACGGTGGTGATGTGGCCGCTCTCGGCGCAGGCCATGTTGACGCCGGAAGTGCCCATGTCGGCCGCCAAAAACTTCTCGCGCAGCGCCTTGCGGGCGGCCTGGGTCAGCTCGGGCGGGTCGGTGGTGCGGCGGATTCCGAGCTTCTTCACGAAAAGATCGGCAATCTCGTTGCGCGTCTTGTGGATGGCCGGGGCGATGATGTGGGAGGGCTTTTCGCCGGCCAGCTGGATGATGTACTCCCCCAGATCGGTTTCCACCACCTCGACCCCGGCGGCCTCGAGCGCCGGATTGAGGCCGATCTCCTCGGTCACCATGGACTTGCCCTTGACGACCAGCCGCACCCGGTTGCGGCGCGCCACCTCCAGGCAGTAGTCCACGGCGTCTTTGGCGGTCGCGGCAAAAAACACGTGGCCGCCGTTCTGCCGGATCTTGGCCGTCAGGGTTTCCAGGAGAACATCGAGGTTTTCGATCGCCCTCTCGCGGATCTCGTGCGCTTTGAGCCTCAGATCCGGCCCCTCGGGCAGCTTGCGGTAGGCCTCGGCCGTGCCGCGACCGAAACGGTCCTGCAGGGATGAAAGCGCTTTGCGGAGCACCGGGTCGGCGATGCCCCGCTTGGCCTCTTCCACATATTTTTCAGTGCTGATGTCGGACATTATGCACGGCTAATGGTTCAAGGGGTCCAGGGTTCGGGGTTCAGGACAAAACCATTCCACAGCTCAAGCGAAACCTGCTGGATTCACGATTTTTCCACTCACAGCTCATAACTCTGGACTCGTTGCTCGTTACTCATCACTTCCTATGGGCCAGAATCTCCGCGATGTGCATCGTTTTGATCGGCAGGCCGCGGCGGCTGACGGCACCGGCGATGTTGAGCAGGCAGCCCGTATCGCAGCCGACCACGGTGTCCGCGCCGGAGTTGACGATGTGGTCGACCTTGTCGTTGACCATCGCTGCGGAGATGTCGGGGTACTTTACCGCAAAGGCGCCGCCGAACCCGCAGCAGTAGTCGGAGTTTTTCATCTCCACCAGCTCGAGGCCGGCCACGCCGCGCAGCAGACGGCGGGGCTGCTCCTTGACCCGGATGCCTCGCAGCAGGTGGCAGGAGTCGTGGTAGGTCACCCGGACGGGGTAGCTCGCGCCCACGTCCTCCACCTTCAGCACGTCGACCAGGAACTCGGTGAACTCGTAGGTGCGTGCGGCGATGCGCTCCGCCCGCTCACGCCACTGAGGTTCGTCCTTGAACAGCTCCGCGTAGTGATGGCGCACCATGTGCACGCAGGACCCCGACGGCGACACGATCGTCCCTGCCGTCTCGAACACCTCGACAAACCGCCGGGCGGCCACCCGGGCTTCCTTCCGAAAACCGGAATTGAACGCCGGCTGCCCGCAGCAGGTCTGTTCCGTGGGGCAGTCCAGTTCGAGGCCGAGCCTTTCCAGGACGCGGACCATGGCTTCGCCCACGTGCGGCCAGACCGCGTCGACCAGGCATTGGATGAACAACGTTATTTTCTGCTGTGCCATTTTGGTTCCACCGTCCTGCATCTTAATCCAGGAAGGGCCAAGCGTTACCTCATCCAGCCGAAAAAATCCAGACTTATGCGTCCGGCCGGGGTTGCCGCCGCAGCGGGCGAACCTCAACCTTTCGTGAGCGGCGGCAGTATGCTAACATCATTTAAACTCTCCGACGGATAGGATCCGACCCCATGAACCAAAACCCAACGGCGCTCATCGAGCTGGCTGAAAAAATCGAGCAGCTGGCTCAATTCCAAGACAAGATCGAAATCCCCGCCGGTATTCACCGGATCTGGGAGGCGTTCCTGCGGGACGCCCGGGGCCTGATCGAGATCGAGAGTTGCGCGTTGTTCATGGTGGATGAGACCTCGCAGGAGTTCGTGCTCACCCACGCCGCCCCCGAAACCCGAAGGGAGGTATTTCAGAAAGAGATCGAGGCGCAAATCGAGGTCGGTATTTTTTCCGTCGTTTTGAAGCGCCGCCAGCCGTCCATCACCCCCGCCCTGGGGTCCAGCCAAGGGTTGTCCGCGGTCATGCTGCCGCTGGCGACCGTAAAGCGCACGCTGGGCATGGTCCTGGCCCTGACCCCCTTGCAGGAGAGCCTGGTGACCCAGGAGAACATGCGCCTGTTGTCGGTGCTGGCCAGGCAGTGCTCGCTGGTCATGGAGAACTCGATTCTCTACGAGAAGCTGCGCAAAGACAAGGAGGCCCTCGAGCAGGCCAACAAAAAAATCCTCTACCTGTCCCAGCGCGACGCCCTCACCGGTTGCTTCAACCGCGGCTACATGAACGACCAACTGCCGCGGGAAATTCGGCGGGCGTTGCGCTATCGCCGCGCGCTGTCCCTCGCCTTGTGCGATCTCGACCACTTTAAAACCATCAATGACTCCTGCGGTCATCAGTGCGGCGACTGGGTGCTAAAGGAGTTCGTGAGATGCTTGAACGAACTCATCCGCACCGATTCGGACTGGCTGGCGCGCTACGGCGGGGAGGAATTCCTGCTGGTGCTGCCGGAAACCGCGCTCGAAAACGCGGAGCGACTGGCCGAACGGCTGCGGGCCCACATCGCCGGGACGGAATTCGGGTGGGAGGGGGAAAAAATCGCCGTCACCGCCAGCTTCGGCGTCGTCGGTTTCAGCGCCGGGCAGCTCCCGAAAGCCCTGCAGGCGGAGGCCCTGCTCAAGCGGGTGGACGACCACCTCTACCGGGCCAAACAAAAAGGCCGCAACCGAGTCGTCAGCGGCCCGTTTGGCCCATAGGAAAAGGGGCATAAAGGGGCCCCGAGGTCTTTTTCCCTTTGAAAAAGGTGGTTGGGAGGTTCCCTTCCTAATGGCGGGGCGCATGGCCTCCCGGCCGGCTTGCGATGCCGTCTCCCATCACTCCAGGAGAGCCTCCTTCAATACCCCAATCGTTTTTTCGCTGACCCCCGCTCTTTTCGTCAAATAGTCGACGGCCGAGCCATACCGGGCGTCGACATGCTCCAGGAGTGCGCGGATGCGGCTTTCCGGGGCCGTGAAATACGGCTCCACCTTTGCGATGTCCACGCCGAGGGGCCGCAGGTGATCGTAGATCGCCTTGCGCACATCGGCGTTGTAGCCGTCGGACAGGCCGTAATCGGCAATCACCGTCTCCGCGGGCACGCCCAGGGAGAGCAGGATCAGGGCGGCGGCGGCGCCGGTACGGTCCTTGCCGCCGGTGCAGTGGAAAAGCAGCGGCCGGTGTCGCGGGTCGGCAAGCAGGTTGAACAGGGCGGCCCACACGTCCGGATAGCGCTCGACGCTGTCGATGTAGCCCTGGAGCATGAACTTTTCGGAGATCCAGTCAAAATCGCCCTTCTTGATGCGGTCGAAAACAGAGGTGGGCTCGAATTCACCGTGCTGAATGGGCAGCCGCACGTAGCCGACCGCCTCCGAGTCCGGGAAACGGTTGGGAAGCGTGCGGGCCTCGGCCTCGGTGCGGAAGTCGCAGACCATCTTAATGCCCAGCCGCTTGATTTGGTTGAGGCCTCTCTCGGTCAGACGCCCGAGGTTGCTCGACCGGAAGATCCGGCCCCACTTCACCAGCCGCCCGTCCGTGGTCTCGTAACCGCCCAGGTCCCGCAGGTTGGGGCATCCTTCCACAACCGGCCGGCGCTCGCCGATGATCAGCTCAGCCCCACCTGCAGCAATCAGTTTGAAAAAATGGGGGCGGTCGGTCGGCAGGCCGCTCAATGTGACCGAACTCCCCTCCCTGGCGTGCGCCAGGGGAGCGTCCAGCAGGATCGTGTCGGGCGAATCACCGCGATAGACCGACGTTTCGAGGCGGCGGACCTTCGGGTTCCAGCGCACCTCGACGGAGTCCTCTGTCAGGCGTTTGACGCCGGCCGGAAGCAGGCTGATACGGCTGGAAAAATTTTCTGGCATTCTCACCCGAAAGGGTTGCTCCGGGCCTTGATCACCCGGTTCATGCGGCCCGGCAGGCTGCGGCCCAAGAGCTCCTCGTACCGGTCCACCACCTTGCAGAGCGCTTTCAAGTCGATGCCCGGCTCGACGCCGATCTGCTCGAACAGGTTCACGGCATCCTCGGCCGCGACGTTGCCTGATGCCCCCTTCAAAAACGGGCAGCCGCCGAGTCCCCCCGCCGAGACATCAAAAAGGTTTACGCCGGTTTCATAGGCAGCCAGCATGTTCGCCAGGCCGAGGCCGCGCGTGTCGTGCAGGTGGATCGAAATCGGAAGGTGCGGTATCGCCGCCCGGGTTTTGGAGACGAGCCGCCTGACCTGCAGCGGGTTGGCCATGCCGGAGGTGTCCGCCAGCTCGATTTCGCCGGCGCCGGCCTCGGCCAGGCGCACGGCCATCTCGAGGACTTTCTCTTCGGAGATCGGTCCTTCGTAGACGCAGCCGAACGCGCACTGTATACCTGCGCGCACCTGCAGCCCCGGGCGCGGCGCCCGGCGGATCATCTCCAGCAGGCCGGCAAACGCCTCCTCCGCAGGACGCTTCACGTTTTTCAGGCTGTGCGAATTTGAAGCCGACGAAGAGATGTTCAAGCGGTTGACTCCGCATTTCAAAGCCCGCTCCAGGCCTTTATCATTGAGAACAAGCGCTGAGATGAGAACGCCGGGAACTTCACCGCGGATGATTTGGACGAACTCGCCCGTATCGGCCATCTGGGGGACCATCGCGGGATGAACAAAGGAGCCCGCTTGAATGCGCTTGAACCCGGCTGCTGCCAGCAACCGAAAAATGGAAAGCTTTTCGGCGAGAAGCAGAATTTTCTGCTCAAACTGGAGGCCGTCTCGCAGGGACACATCTTCCAGAGTTACCGAATGCATTCATCGCCCCCCAAAAGAACATTGATGGTTGAACCGTATCCGACGTTTCGCCGCGATGTCAAGATGCTCCACGCCCAAAACCGACGACCCGAAACGACGGAGCCGGAAAAAGACGACAGGCATGCCCGTCGATTGACATCCGGCAGCCGGCCAACTAAACTCCTGGCAATTCGCTCGTCAGGAGCCAGCATGACTGAATTCTGGAACTGGTGGCAGCACCTGCCGCAGCACATCAGCCCGGTCATTTTTCAGATCGGGTCTTTCAAGCTGCAGTACTACGGGCTGATGTACCTTGTGGCATTCGCCATTACCTACGGCCTGGTGCTTTACCGCCTGAAACACGAAGACCGTTTTCACGTCTCCCGCCAGCAGGTCAACGACCTCACCACGGTGATCATCCTGGGGTTGATGATCGGGGCGCGGCTGGGGTACGTGGTGTTCTACAACCTGCCCTATTTTCTCAAGCATCCGCTTGAAATTTTCCTGCCCTTCGAGTTTTCAAACGGCATCACCTTCACGGGCATCTCCGGCATGTCCTACCATGGCGGGGTCATCGGCATCCTCGTCGCGGGCTGGCTCTACACGAGAAAGAACGCCATCAGCCTGCGCGACGTGGCGGACCTCTACATCCCGGGCATCCCGCTGGGCTACACCTTCGGCCGGCTCGGCAACTTCATCAACGGCGAACTGTTCGGCCGGGTCACCTCGGCCCCCATCGGCATGTACTTCCCCCTTTCCCCGGAAAAGGCCCTGCGCCACCCCTCGCAGCTCTACGAGGCTTTCTTCGAAGGGATTTTTTTATTTGCGGTGATGTGGAGCATCCGCAAGGTGAGGGCGCCCCGGGGCGCCATGCTGGCCTTCTACCTGATCGGCTACGGCCTGGTGAGGTTTTGCATCGAGTTCTACCGGGAACCCGACGCGCAGCTGGGTTTCGTGGTGGGCTTCTTTTCGATGGGGCAGGTGCTCTGCGCGGGCATGATCGCGGCCGGAGCGGCGCTTTTTTTCTACCTGAAGGGGTTGGAGCCCCGCCGGTCCTGAGCGCCGTCCACGCCGACCCGACGTCAATCCGGTTGCGGGCCCGCGACTTTCACGACCACCAGGGTGATGTCGTCTTCCTGCAGCTCTTTTCCCCGGAATTCCGCCACGGAGCCCAGGATGGCGGCCAGGATCCCTTCGGCCTCCCGGCCGCAATGGCGGCGCAGATCCTCAGCGACGCGCGCTTTCCCGAATCTTTCCGAACCGGCATCCCGGGTCTCCCAGATCCCGTCGGTTCCTATGAGAAGGATGTCGCCGACGCCCAGGCCGGAGCGGCCGCCACTCAGGTACGAGCAGGCGTCGTCCACCCCCAGCGCCGTTCCCGGCCCGCCCAGTTCCTGAACCGCATCCGCAGCCGCGCGATAAAGCCAGGCCGGGTCGTGTCCGGCCCGGACCCATTCGAGATGCCGGGCGACGGGGTCCACCTCCACCAGAAAGAGGGTCACAAAACTGCCGCTGGGGGCCGTGTCCTTGTAGAGCAGCCGATTGACGTCGCACACCGCCTCGGCGATGGAGCCCGGCTGGTCGAGGCGGCCGCGCAGCAGCGCGCGCACGGTGGTCATGAGCAAGGCGGCCGATATCCCGTGGCCGACCACGTCCCCCACGGCCACGCAAAAGCGCGGGCCCCCGGCCGACCCGGGCCTGAGGATGTAGTCGAAGTAATCCCCGCCGGTTTCCTGGCAGTAAAGGCTGCGGCCGGCAATGTCGAGGCCCGGCACCGACGGGGGCGAGGCCGGCAGCAGGTTCTGCTGGACCTCCATGGCCAGGTTCATGGCCTCCTTCAAATTCAGGCGCTCTTGAAGCTGGCTCGTCATCAAATTGAAGCTGCGGACCAGCTCGCCGACCTCATCGCGGCTCTTGACCGGCAGGGGGCCGCCGAACTCGCCCCGGCTCAACTTCAGCGCCGCACCGGAGACTTTCCGGATATCGGATGTCGTTCGCACGACCACCCACCGGATCAGCGCGATGATGGCCACGATAAAACAGCCGCCGAAAACCGAGTAGAGCATCCGGAGCTGAATGACCGGCGCGAGAATCTCGCTGCCGGGCGCGATCATCACCAGCACCCAGGGGGCTTCCTGAAGGTGGTAAAAGCCGCTGACCTCGCCCGGGGGGTGGCCTGGCCCCCTGAGCGTGCCATCGGTAGCCAGGGCCATGGCCTTGAAGGTTTCACGCTCCAGCGGGTCTTGGGTGTCGGCGAGGCTGCCGTGCCGGCCGGGCACGGTGCACACCAAAACCTCCCCGCGGTCATCCACGAGGAAGGCCTTGCTGCTCTGCCACCAGCCGGATTCCACCACGTGCTTGAATAGGAAATCAAAGTTGGCAACCACCTCGAGCCGGCCGATCGCCTGCCCCCGTTCATCAAGAAGGTCCGAGATCATGCTGACGGTGCCGTGATCCCCGGTTGCGTCGAAGCGCGGGGCGGTGATTTCGCGAATGCCGGTGCCGTGAAACCGGCGCATCTGCCACCCTTTTCCTGCGGCGCGGGCACCTCGCCCCGAGCCATGAACGCCCGGCCCCGATTCAAGGCTTGCAGGGGCGCCCTCCTCAGGCTTGTTCCAGCTGAGCTTAACTTCGATGACACCTTCCTGGCGGGTCAGTCGGTCCAGTGCCCATGCATGAAATGACTCGTCACGCTGGGCGCCGGAGGTGTCATGAAACAGCCGTATCCCCTCTTTGATGCCGACGAGGTGCATGTCCATTTGGTGGGCGGCCCGCTGCAGCTTGAGAATCGCCGCCTCCCGCCACTGGTCGAGCAGCAGATCGCGCGCATAGAAAAAACCTGCGACCCCCATGATGACCAGAAGCAGGGTCACGGGGATGGTCAACAAGATGGTGAAGCGCTGCTGCAGGCTGGCGGGGCTGAAGGTCATCTCGCTTTCTCTCCGAGCAGGGACATGTCAATGCTCAGCCACTTCATAGCCTGCAAGGAAACCTTTGACAAGGCGAATGACGCGGCCCCGCTTGAGAATATGGCGCCACATTGATATGTAGGCTATACTCTTTACAAATCGAAGTCGAAAAGGTTTACGGATTTATGCCGCTCGAAGGCCGGCACATATGCTTCCGGTATCCGAACGCCGCCGGTGAAATGTTCAGCGATCTGAATTTCCGGCTTTCCGGCCCGGGGTTCCACGCCCTTTTCGGGCCCTCGGGCGTGGGCAAGACCACTCTGGCCAAGATGCTGACCGGCGCGATCAGGGGGTTCGACGGGGAAATTGCGGCAAACGGGGTCCGCCGCGTTCTCTACACGTACAATCTCGAACGCCTGCCGGGCTGGTCGAACGTCCGCGCGCATTTCGAGGAGATTGCCCCTTCCGCCGGCCGCCGCCGGGTGGATGAGCTGATCGAGACCTTCGGCATCGAAGCCAACGTCGCTTCGCGCTTCCATCGGCTTTCCCTGGGCCAGCAAAACCGCGCCAATCTCATCCGTTATCTGCTGCAGGATTTCGACCTGCTCATCATGGATGAGAGCCTTGCCAACGTGGATGAGCTCACGCGCGAGAAAATCATTCTCAAAATCAAGGCCATGTTTCCGGAGCGCGGCTTTCTCTACATCTCCCACAATGTGGCCGAAGTCGCCAAGTTCTGCAGTCAGGTTCTCGTGCTGCGAAGCCAGTCCAAAACCCCCCAGGTGGTTTCCGTTCAGGGCCAGGACCACCGCGAGGACGCCGCGCCGGACCCGAGCCGACTCGAGCGCGCCATGCTGGAGATCGTCCATGCTGCATAGGCGGATCACCCAGTTTTTCATGATCTACTTTCTGGGCGTGGGCCTGCTCCTGGCGTTGAAGTACGTCTTGAGCCTTTCGGATTACGTCATCCCCAGCCCCGGCGAAATCTGGCGGACGAGCCGCACCTACGCGGGGCCCTACCTGCTCGCCGTCCTGAACACGCTGGCGGTGGCCGTCCTTGGCCACATCGTGTCCATCTGCCTGGCGACGGCGGTTGCGATCATCGGCCGGCTGACCGCGTGGGTCGGGTCCTTCATCCGCACGGCGGCGTTCAACATCCAGGCTTACCCCATTGTGGCGGTGGCCCCGATCATTTTCATCCTGCTCGGAGACGGGCTTGCCTCGCGACTGCTGATTGCCGCCATGATCTGTTATTTTCCGCTGCTGCTGTCGTTCATCGGCGTGTTCTCGGAGCCGGTTCGGGAAATCGAACACTTCTACGAATCGACCGGCCGCATGACCTGGCGGCTGCAGGTGAAGATCCGGGCTTTCGAAAACGTCCATAAGCTCACCACCGTGATCGTCGGCAGCGCCACCATGGCCATGGTCGGGACCATCGTGGCCGAGTTCATCGCCGCCACGGCCGGCATCGGGTACAGCATCCGCGTCGCACTCTACCAAAGCGACCTGGCCAAGATCCTGGTCGCCCTGTTTCTGATCGGCATCGGCACCTCGCTTTACCTGGTGAGCCTCGAGTGGGTCGGCAACGCCCTACAAGCGCGCTTGAAGCGCATCTAAATCCAACAGCGGAACCATTTGGATTCGGACATGAAACGTTCCCTGATGCTTTTTCCCGTGATCATGGTTCTTTTTGCCTGCGGGCAAAAAGAACCATTGGAGGAGGTGAACTACCGGCTCAAGTGGCTTTACAACGTCAGCACCGTGGGCGACCTTTATGCCGAGGCCCAGGGGTATTTCGCGCGAAACGGGCTGAAGGTGAACGTCAAGCCCGGGGGGCCTGAGCGCGACGCCCTGAAAGAGCTCGAACTCGGCCACACCCAGTTCGGGGTGGCTTCGGCCGACCAGGTGTTGCGGGCCGCGGCCAAGGGGGCGCCCATCGTGGTCCTGGCCCAGCTCTTCCAGGTGAATCCCCTTCAGTGGATATATCGCCCCGACCAGACGCTTTTCACAACCCCGGAAGACCTCAAAGGCAAGAGCATCGGGGTCACCTTCGGCGGCAACGATGAAGCCATCCTGCGGGCCCTGCTGGCCCGCTACGGCATCGCCGAAGATCAAGTGAGCCTTTTCAGCGTGCGCTACGACTACACGCCGTTTTACGAGGGCAAGGTGGCTTTCTGGCCGCTTTACCTCAATGCCCAGGCCGTCATCATCGGCGAAAAACTCGAAAAGGCCGGGGAGAAATACGCATTCATGAGCCCGGACGCCCTGGGAGTCCGCTTCGTGGCCAACTCGGTGGTGACCACCCGCGAGATGCTGGAAAAGCGCCCGGAGACCGTGAAACGCTTCCTCACCGCCTTGCTTCAGGGGTGGCAGGATGCCTTGGACCCGAAGAACGAAGACCAGGCGGTCAAAGTCCTTCTCGCTGCCGACCGCGAGACGGTCGAAGCCGTGGTCCGCAGGCAGCTTCCCATGACCCGGCAGCTGATGGCGACGTCGCCGGCTTCCGAATTCGGGAAGATCGATGCCGACGCCTGGCAGCAAACCGAAGCGATCATGCGCGCCCAGGAGCTGATCCCGGGCCCGGTTGCGGTCGACGCATTGCTGTGGACAGGAAAAGTCAAGTAGGTCATCCCGATCCCCGCCCATCCTAATCCGTTCGCTCGGGGGCCGCGACATCGCTTGGTGACGGCGCAACCAACTTGATTTTGCTTCCCTCATCCATATAGTTGCGGCTATAATCCGACAAGCATCGATCGGCTCCTTTCTGGCTGCCAATCGGACGGGGATGAAATGCCATGAACGGTCTCAAGAAAATCCTCCGCGGCAAGCCGTTTATCATCTGTGTCGCGCTGCTGGTGTTTTATACCTTGGCCGGATTTTTTCTTGCGCCATGGCTCGTGCGGCACTACGTGCCGAAGATCGTCCAGGAGCAGTTCAAGAAGCAGGCCGCCATCGGCGAGGTGCGCATCAACCCCTACATCTTCACCGTTGATGCCAACGATTTCCGCATGGAGGAGCCGGACGGGCAGCCGCTCGTAGGCTTCAAGCGGCTCTTCGTCGATTTCGAGCTGAAGAGCCTTTTCAAATGGGCCTGGACGTTCCGCCAGGTGAGCCTGGAAGGTCCCCACGTCAATGCCGTCATCGCCAAGGACGGCGCCCTCAACCTCGCCGGTCTGGCCCCGCCGTCTGAAGCGCCGCCGAAGCCGCCGGAAAAAGACAGCGGCCCGCCGCCTCTGATCGTGGAAGCGCTTTCCATCGACCAGGGCCAGGTCGACTTCACCGACCGGCGCCAGTCCAAGCAGGCGTCCATTACGCTCAAGCCCTTGCAGCTGCAAATCAAAAATCTCACGACTCTGCCCGGGCAGGAGGGGCCCAAATCCATCACGGCGACCCTAAACGACGGCGGAACACTGCAGTGGACCGGCGAGATCGGCCTGAACCCGGTGGTGACCCAGGGCAGCTTCGCCATCGAGAATGTCCAAACCGCCACCGCCTGGAAATTCGTGCAGGATGACGTCGCCCTCGAGCCGCCGGCCGGGAAGATCAGCATCACGGCCGACTACCATGTGGATCTGGGCGGATCAGAGCCCCAGGTGACGCTCGGCAAACTCGCCGTCGCACTGAAGGGACTCGCACTGAAACTCGAGGGCGCCGAGGCGGCTTTTCTCGAACTGCCGGATGCTCGACTGACCGGCGGCCGACTCGACCTTGCCAAGCAACAGGTCGAGATTGAGAAACTGGCGGTCACAGGAGGACGGGTCAGGATCACTGTGGATGAGGGCGGGACCTTGAACGTGGAACGTATCGCACGGGACGCCAAAAAACCCGCAACGGCCCCACCGCCGCGCGCAGCCGCAGCCGCCGCCAAGCCTTGGACGCTGAACCTGGCCGCCGTCGATCTGAGCGGCTTTGCCGCCGACTACCAGGACCGCAGCCGCACACCCGGTCTTTCGGCCGGGGTCGGTGAGATCAAGACGGTGCTCAAAGCGCGGGCGGAGGCCGGCGATCAGGCCCAAGTCGTCGTGAACGACATCGGCGTGAGCTTGTCGGATTTCCGGGCGGCGCTGTCGGATAAGAGCGAGCCGGGGTTGCAGATCCAGCGCATCGGACTTGCGGGCGGTGCCTATGACCTTAAACCCAATTTTTTCAGCGTCGAAAAGGTTACCGTCGAGGGCGGCGCCGTGGACCTGAAACGGCTGCCCGACGGCGCCATCAATATCGTGCAGCTCTTCGCCCCGCCGCAGAAGGGCGCCATCGCCAAGGAAAAAGAGGAAGCGGCTGCCGAAGGCCATCCGTTCCAATTCCTGGCCAAGGCCGTCGGATTGTCCGGTTTCCAGGTGAAATTCAGCGATCTCACGGTCAAGCCGGAGGCCCCCATCATCAACATAGACGACTTGGCGGTCTCCCTGGTTAATATGGACGGCAAGTCCCCCATGACCTTCGATGCGGGCTTCCAGGTGCGCGAGGGAGGCCAGATCAAGGCCGGCGGCACGGTCCACCCGGCCGAGCCGACGGTTGAGACCGATATCGAGGTGTCGAAACTGGAGCTGGCCGCCTTCCAGCCTTACCTCAGCCAGGCGGCTGCCGTGGACCTCCAGTCGGGCACCTTCTCGACTCGAGGAACCCTGCGACACGGCATCAAAGCGGCCGGGGCCCGGACGACCTACCAGGGACGGTTCAGGGTCGGCGACCTGCGGGTCACAGAAGCCGGCCAAAAGCAAACCCTTGTCGGCTGGCGGTCGCTTGCGACCGACCAGCTGAAGGTGCAGCTCGAACCGAACCGCCTCGAGATCGGCGACCTCCGAGTCGCGCTGCCGACGGGCAAGTTCATCATCGAAAAGGACCGATCGATCAACCTGGCCAACGTGATCAAGTCCGGCGGCGAAGCCAAAAAGGTCGAAACTCCGCCGCCCGGCGGCACGGCAGGGCCTGCCGACTCCTTCCCGTACCGAGTCCATCGGATTCTTGTGAGCGACGGCCGGGTCGATTTCGCCGACCTGAGCCTGCCGACCCCCTTCGGGACCAAGATCCACGAGCTTAAAGGCATCGTAGCCGGCATCTCGTCCGTCAGGGGCGCCCGCGCCCAGGTGGAGCTTGACGGCCGGGTGGACGCGTACGGCATTGCCAAGATCAACGGCGAGCTCAACACCGCCGACCCCAAGACCTTTACCGACATCGGCGTTATCTTTCGTAATGTGGAAATGTCCAGCCTCAGCCCCTATTCGGGCAAGTTCGCCGGTCGGAAGATCGATTCCGGCAAGCTGTCCGTGGATCTGAAGTACAAGGTTGCCAAAGGGCAGCTTGCAGGCAACAACCAGATCGTCGTGGAGCGCCTGGCCCTCGGCGAAAAAGTGGAAAGCCCGGAGGCCATGAATCTCCCGCTTGACCTCGCGATCGCGCTGCTCGAAGACTCCAACGGCGTCATCGACCTCGGACTGCCGGTCAAAGGCGACCTGGACTCTCCCGAGTTCAGCATCGGCGCGGTGGTCTGGAAGGCCTTCGTCAACCTGCTCACTAAAATTGTCACGAGTCCCTTCCGAGCCTTGGGGGCGCTCGTGCCCGGCGGAGGAGAGGAATTGCTTAACTCTGTGGCCTTCGAGCCCGGCAGGCCCGATGTTCCGCCGCCGGAAAAGGAAAAGTTGGCCATCCTCGGAGACGCGTTGCAGAAACGACCGCAACTGAAGCTCATCGTGCAGGGCCGCTACAATCCCGAAACCGATCTGCAGGAGTTGCGCACCGCAAGTCTGCGCCGCGCGCTGGCCGTCAGTCTCGGGCGAAAGCTCCGTCGAAGCACTGAACCCGGACCGGTGGATTTCGGCAGCCCGGAAACCGGCAAAGCTCTGGAGGTCATGTTCGCAGAACGCTTCGGCAACGATACCCTCAAAGCGCTCAAAAATGAACAGAAGGCGGCGGAAGACAAAGCCAAAAAGGAGATAGCCGCAAAGGGTGCGGCACCGGCGGCGGAAGGCGAGCCCAGGGACCCGGGTCAGCTCGCAAAGGCCATGTTTGCGCGGCTGGCGGAATCCGAACCGATCGGAGGCCAGGAGCTGGCCCAGCTGGCGGAGGCCCGGTCGCGGGCCATCGTGGCCGAGCTGGTAGACCCCGGCCGGCTTCCGGCGGAACGCATCGAAGTGAAGCCACCGGCCGCCGTGGACAGTCAAGACCCGGTGAGCGCGGCCCTCAGCCTGGAAACGCAAAGGTAGTCCGTATGAGAAAAATCGGCATCGCTATTGTCGCGCTGGTTCTTTTGGTGGCGGGCAGCTTCGGGTGGTGGTTCTTCAGCCGCCCCGACCGCGGAACGACCGGCTCCGTCAGCACGAATTTTCGATGGCTGGGTCCCAACGACAAGATCGTGGTCGACGGTTTCGACGACCCCAAGGTCCAAGGAGTCGCCTGCCATATTTCCCGGGCGGAAACCGGCGGTGTGAAAGGCGCGCTTGGGGTTGCCGAAGACACGAGCCACGCCAGCATCGCCTGCAGCCAGGTCGGCCCGATCAAGATCGTCGGCGAACTCAAAGACGGTGAACGCGTCTTCGACGAGCACCGCAGTCTGGTGTTCAAGACGCTGCAGGTCGTGCGTTTTTTCGACCGCGAACGCAAGGTCCTGGTCTATGTGGCCTACAGCGATCGGATCCTCAGCGGCAGTCCCCAAAACAGCGTCAGCACGGTGCCGGTCATGCGCTGGCCGGCCCCCTGAAGACCGACGGGGTCAGCCACCGGCCATCTGCTTCCCCAGCGCGTAGGCCGAGTTCATGAGAGCCTTGTTTTTCTTGATTTCACCGGCCTTCCAGGCGCTGCCGTAAACCGTGCCCACCACCTCGGCCCCGATGAAGTTGAAGGCGTCCTGGAAGGTGCGCAAAGCGTTCACCGCCCCCGAGGTGAAGGGGTCGGCGTCGGCGTAGGCCAGCACGATGCCGAACTTCTTCCCCGCCAGCTCATACCCGTCGTCGCCCCCCAAGGCATACCAGCGGTCCATGAACAGCTTGGTCTGGGCCGAGACCGTGAACCAGTAGATGGGGCTTGCGATCACGATGCCGTCGGCAGATTTCATCTTCGGGTAGAGCTTCTTCATGTCGTCCTTGATGATGCAGTCCTTCTTGAGCTTCGTGCGGCACGCGTCGCAGGCCGTGCAGGGCCGGATGTCCATGCCCTGTAGAAAAAAGGTATCCACCTTCGCCCCGGCGTCCTTGGCGCCGTCTGCGACTTGTTTGGCCAGAGTGGCGCTGTTGCCTTTCCTGCGTGGACTGCCGATGACGACCATGATCTTGCGCGGCATACGTTTCCTCCTTTCAGCCTGCGGTTGAAAAACCTTATTTAGAACACCGGAATTTCACTCATATTCAACCTTTAACGCAGTAAACGACAAAGGGCAACGGCCATGACGCGCCGGAGGGCCATCCGACATAAAACGCTAAAGTCGGTCGATTGTTGTGCCGATATAAATAAGGATGCGCTTTATCCCGCCGAGGGGATCCGGCCACCGCAGCGCAAGTATGCCAATTTTTTATTTCTGATGGTTGCACATGAACTGGAAGAAATGGCCCGGCGCCGCGCGAAGACTTTTTGATGGCCTTTTCTGCTCCTGCCACCAAGATCCGGCGCAGGATGGCCTGGTTTACTGGCGTGAGCGGATTCTGCATTCGGCCCTCGCGGCGGGCACCGGTTTGTCCTTGGTCGCCTTTGGCCCGGCGCTTTACATGGCCTTCAGCGAAGGACTATGGCTGCTGGCCATCGTTGATGTTTTCGCTTTTATCGGCTGCGCCGGCCTGCTGGTCATGCGCCGGATCGGACTGGAACGGAGAGCCGCGGCGATATTGCTGATCACCTTCCTGGTCGGAGTGTTCGTTATCGGCCAAGCGGGTTTTCTGAGCGGCGGACCGGCTTGGCTGTTCGCTTTTGCGGTTTTGTCCGGTGTCTTGCTGGGACTGCGGGCGGCATTGATAGCTTCGGCTTTGAACGCCCTGGCCCTGGCGGTCCTTGCCGGCCTGTCCGCGGCAGGAATTTTGGCAGAGGCGCAAGGGGCGATGACGTTTACCCGCGCGGTCGCCGCCGGTGCCAACTTTTTCTTTCTGAATGTGGTCTCGGCCGTGTTTGTCGCCGTGCTCGTCAATGGGCTGCAGGCCCTGAACAAGAAAACCGAAGCCGCCACGAACGCCTATAGAGACGAACGGGCGGACCTGCTGCGGACACGGGAAAAACTGAAACAAGAAATCCTCGTCCGCCTGAACTCGGAGCGGGCCTTGCGCCAGAGCGAGCAGAAATACCGGCTGCTGGCGGAAAACATCCAGGATGTGATCTGGATGATGGACATGAAGTTCGCCTTTACTTTCGTCAGCACGTCCGTCGAACGGCTGCAGGGGTGGACGCATCAGGAGTACATGAAGCTGAGGCTTGAGGAGTCGTTGACCCCGGCCTCGCTGAAAAAAGTGTTCGAAGAGTTCAAGCATCAATACGAACTGGGTTTGGAGTCCGGATCGTTTGCCCGGTCGTCGACCCTGGAGCTCGAGCTGCTCCGCAGGGACGGCTCCTCCGTCTGGACGGAGGTGACCGCTTCCTTTCTGCTGGGCGACGACGGCAAGCCCATCGGTGTTCTGGGAGTGACCCGCGACATCACCGAACGACGCAAGGCGGAGAGAGAAAAACGGAAGCTTCTGGAGAGCCTGGCCCGCTCCAAGAAAATGGAGGCCCTGGGGACGCTGGCCGGCGGGGTTGCCCATGATCTCAACAACGTGCTTTCGGGAATTGTGAGCTATCCGGACCTGCTGCTGATGGACCTTCCCCGGGCAAGCCCTCTGCGGAGGCCGATCGAAGTCATCCAGGAATCCGGCAAGAAGGCTGCCGCCATCGTCCAGGACCTGCTTACGTTGGCCCGCAGGGGGGTGTCGGCCCTGGAGGTGGTAAACCTCAACGACCTCGTCGGCGAATACCTCATCAGCCCGGAATATCAGCGTTTGAGAGCGCTGCACCCCCGCATCGAGGTCGAAACCCGGCTGGAGCCCGAATTGCTGAACATCATGGGGTCCCCGGTTCACCTGTCGAAAACCCTCATGAACCTGGTGTCCAACGCCGCCGAGGCGATGACCAACGGCGGGAAGATTGTCATTGCCACCGAGAACCGTCACCTGGACAGATCCTTGAAGGGCAAGGAGGTGCGGGAAGGCGATTATGCGGTCCTGCAGGTTTCGGACACCGGCGTCGGCATCCCCCCCGAGGACCTCCATCGAATTTTCGAGCCCTTCTTCACCAAGAAAAAAATGGGTCGCAGCGGAACCGGCTTGGGCATGGCGGTCGTGTGGGGAACGGTGCAGGACCATCGTGGGTACGTCGACGTTCAGAGCGCCGAAGGCCGGGGCACGGACGTCACGGCCTTCCTGCCGGCTACACGCAAGGAATTGCAGAAGCCGGCTCCGGGGAATTCGCTGGAATCTTTCAGGGGCGCGGGTGAAACCGTGCTGGTGGTCGACGACATGAAGGAGCAGCGGGAGATCGCGGCGAAGATCATCGAGCAGCTCGGCTACGTTGCCAAAACCGTGGAAAGCGGCGAGCAGGCGGTCGAGCTGCTGGAAGGTGAACGGGTGGATCTGCTGATCCTGGACATGATCATGGACCCCGGCATCGACGGCCTTGAAACCTTCCACCGGGTGAAGAAATTGCACCCCCACCAGAAGGCCATCATCACCAGCGGGTATTCGGAAACCAACCGGGTCCAAATCGCCCAGCGCCTGGGAGCGGGCAGTTATCTAAAGAAGCCATACACCGTTCACAACCTGGCCGTCGCCATCAAGTCCGAGCTGAACCGCAATTGAATCTTTTTCTGTAGGAGCGGGTCCTTGCCGCGACGGACTCCTGGCCGGAAACCGCTTCTACAAATCCAAGAGAAAAATCGACTTCATTCAAGATTGCCGGGATTTTCCCTGAAGGCAGGCAAACGGACATAGAAGGTGGCGCCATGCCCGGGACTGCTTTCGCACCCGATGCTCCCGCCGATTTTCTCCACCAGGTCCCTGGCGATCGCAAGACCGTAACCGGTTGAAAGCTCGCCGCCCGTCGGAGAATTCGACAGCCGTACGCCCTTTTGGAACAACAGAGACTGGTCTTCCGGACTGAAGCCGGGCCCCTCGTCACGCACCGTGAAGACGATGTGATCCTCCTCGGCTCGTACATGGACCCAGATCTGTTTTCCATTTTCCGAATACTTGAGCGCGTTCGACATCAGGTTGTCCAGAACGGCGGCAACGGCCACACGGTCGCCCCAGGCAAAGCAACCCTCGGGTTGAAGCTCGGAGTTGACTTGTATCTTCTTCCAATCGGCCCTGCGCCGGTAGAAGTTGCAGACCCTGAAAGCAAGCAGCGCCAGGTCCACCTTTTCAAACTTGAGCTTCGGCTCCACCCCGTTGGAGGAAAACATCAAGCGGCTGACATCGTGGTTCATCAACTGGATGGCATGCTGCAGCCCTTCAATCCAGGTGTGGACCTGCTCGTCCGGGTGGCCGGCCAGGCACACCTCAAGCAGTTCCGACGCCGCGCCCGCGACGGCAAGATAGTTCTTCAATTTGTGGGCGGTGTACGCCACGGACTCGGCTTCGACCTCGGTGATTTTCTCGAGCCCGGCCAGCGCCTGATCGAGGTTTACCTTCGCCTTCTCAATGGCCTCCGCCACCTGCTGCTTCATCACCCGCCTCCCGCCTATGCCCAACCCGGGCAAGCCGAATAAAAATTACAATGTCCAAAAAGAGAAAGCCAAAAACCGGTTTGATCGAGATCTGGAATGAAAGCTTGGCGGTTTGGTTTTATGGCAACTCCGCGCGCTCGTCGTGGAATTCGGCGGAGGCGAAGAAGCGCTCGTAGTTTTTGCGGCTGAACCAGCTCAGGTAGTCGTCGGCCGGTCGCGTGCGCTCTTCGAGGGCACCCCAGACATCGCGGGGCATGTCCCAGTCCCCGACTTCGAGGTTGGCTTTGAGCTGATCCAGATCCCGCACGCCGAGAATGACCGAGCTGATGAACTTCCGGCCGAGCGGCCAGGCGACGGCGAGCTTGGCCATGGGGATCCCCGATTCCTGGGCCACCTGCTCGACGATCGCGGCGGTTTTGAAACCCTGCTCGTTCCAGAAGCGCGGCCCGTCCACCTGGGTGCGGAAGGAATGGCGGGTGCCCTTGGCCGGCTCCGTCATGCCCTTGTATTTCCCGGTGAGCAAACCGCCGCCCAGCGGGCTGTAGGCCGTGAGCCCGACGCCGTGGTCGACCGCGGCCGGGATCAGCTCTTTTTCCAGTTCGCGGTGGATCAGGCTGTATATGTACTGCCCGGCCGTGAGCCGCTCAAGGCCCATCCGGGAGGCGATCCCCATGGCCTTGGCGATCTGCCAGCCGAAGATATTGCTGCACCCCAGGTAGCGCACCTTGCCCTGCCGGACCAGGTCGTCCAGGGCGCGCAGGCTCTCCTCGTAGGGGGTGACGGGGTCGGGGCCGTGAATGTAGTAGAGGTCGATGTAGTCGGTCCTGAGGCGCTTCAGGCTGGCCTCGCAGGAGGCCATGACATGCTTGCGGGACATCCCGTGCTGGTTGGGCTTTTGCCCCATGGGGAAGTAGCACTTGGAGGCGATGACAAGGTCGTCGCGTTCCACCTGCGGCAAAAAGTAGCCGACGATCTCCTCCGAGCGGCCGCCGGCATAGACATCCGCGCAGTCGATGAAGTTGCCCCCGGCATCGATGAAGGCCTTGAGGATGTCGTGGGACTCCTTTTCCCCGCAGCCCCAGTTGTCGGTGCCGAAGGTCATGGTCCCCAGAGAGAGCCGTGAAACCAGCAGGCCCGATGAACCCAGGAAACGGTATTTCATGCGATTTCTCCCTTCACAAGTCGGGTCGACGCTATTTGGCGTAAAATAACCGATTATTGCCCGCGTTGCACTCCATTTTTGCAGCGATTCACACCGTAGGATGGCAAATCAGCCGTGCATGGTTATCTTCAGATCGGTTTCCGATTACAACAGTAATGGAGGCATGGAATGAGAAACCGTTGGGTGCTGTTTGCCATGGCGCTTCTGGGGATCTTCGGCGCAGGCCGCATGGGCGGCGCGCAGGATTCGAGCGCCTCACAGGCCGGTTTGCCGGCGACACCGAAGGGCTTGCCGCCCATCGATACGGCGGTTCCGGCCAAAACCGAAACCGCCACTTTCGCCATGGGCTGATTCTGGGGGCCGGACTCCAGGTTCGGAGTCCTTGACGGGGTGGTCCGAACGCGGGTGGGATATGCGGGCGGTGCAAAGGAAAACCCGACCTATCACAACCTGGGCGACCACACCGAAACGCTGCAGGTCGACTACGACCCGTCGAAAATTTCCTACGAGAAACTGCTCGAGCTGTTCTGGGAGGAGCACGACCCCACCAGCCGTTCCTGGTCGCGGCAGTACCAGGCGGTCGTCTTCTACCACGATGAAGAACAGAAACGATCGGCGCTTGCCAGCCGCGACCGCCTGGCGGCAAGAAAAGGAAAAACCATCCACACCGAGGTGCTGCCCTACAGCCGTTTCTACGCGGCCGAGGACTATCACCAGAAGTACTACTTGCGGGGGCACCGGAGCATCTTGCGGCAATTCCTGCAGCACTATCCCCAGGCCGCCGATCTGATGAACTCGACCGCTGCGGCCCGGGTCAACGGCTACCTCGGCGGTTACGGCACGCCCGCCGCTTTGAAGGCCGACCTCGACCGGCTGGGCCTGTCCGAAGCTGCGCGGGAAGAACTCTTGGAGCGGGTTGGAAACAAGGGATAGGGATAGCTTGTCTTTACATGGTGCCGCGACAGAATCATTTCACACCGTCGCGGCGCCTTGATCGGTTGAATCTCCCCTATCACGCAAGAAGCTGCGAGGCCTCGGCCATAAGCTCGGCGATGGCAAGCCCCTGCGGACATGCCTTTTCCGCTTGGGAGTAGTCTATCTCAGTCATGTGGGAGCGCGCTGCTTCCGGCAGCCCGGCAAAGACATCCCGGGCGAGCTCGCGGTCGCCGTAGTCCTTGTAGTACATCAGGCAGCGCATGACGTCGTTCACCGGCACCTTGCCGCCCACGGCCGCCTGGCAGATGCGGCCGCAGCCGGCGCAGTAGCCGGAGCGGGTTTCAGAGGCGAAGCGGTCCAGAGCCTCGAAGTCGCTCTTGGCGAGCGCCTTCAGGTCGCGGGCGGCGGCCACGTTGGCCGAAAGGTAGGCCAGGTTGGGCATCTGGGAGCAGACGCTGGCGATGTTCGGGTTCTCCCACACGGCCTTGAGCTTGGCCTGCTTGTCGGTGAAGCCCTTTTCGAGGAATTTCTGGAGCAGTTTGAACTCGGCCTCGGCGTCCGGTTGGACCTGCCCCCCCGCCTGGGTCTTGAACGACGTCAGGCCGATCCCCGCCTGCGCGCAGGCGTCAACGGCCTCTTTCATTTTCGGGGTGTTCATCAGCCGGAAGTTGTAGGTGAACATGACCGTGTCGATCCAGCCGGACTTTGCCGCGGCGAGCAGGCAATCTTCCATGTTGGCGTGCGTGCTGAAACCGAAGAACTTGATTTTGCCGGCCTTCTTCATCTGCTCCGCCCAGTCGCGGACCCCCGCGATCTGGTTGAACTCGCTGATGCCGTGGGTGAAAAACGCGTTCACGTAATCCGTTTGCAGCCGCTTCAGCCCCTTGTCCAGGGCCTCGCTCAGCTTGTCGGGCGGGGACGGGCGGAACTTGGTCACCAGGAAGATCTCTTTCCGGGATTCCGGGTAGCGGGTGAAAAAGCGGCCGAACCCCTCTTCGCTCAAGCCGTTGCCGTAGCCCTCGGCCGTGTCCCAGTAGGTCACGCCCCAGTTGAGCGCCTGCCGCAGCAGCAGCTGGTTGTTGACCGTGTCGAACATGCCGCCGAGGCACAGAATCGACACCTCGGCCCCGGTCTTTCCCAGCTTGCGCCTGGGCATGGACGCCGCTTGGCCGCCCGCCGGCGCCTGCGCACCGACAGCCACCGGGAGGCCCAAAGCCGTGGCCGCCACCCCGCTGATTCCGACGGTTCGGATAAAGCCGCGACGCGTTACACCCTGCTGTTTTTTCGTATGATCCATAATCGTTACCTCCAACGATATAAAAGCCGCGACCTTCCTGCCATCCGGTCGGCAGTGGGGGTGGGCCCGTTTCGGCTCACTTGGAGAGCGCCAGGTTTTTTTTGAGATCGTAGATCGGCTGGAACTTCAATTCGCCGGCGAGGACCTCCTCCGGCCGCTTCAGCAGCAGGTCGCCGTTGAGGGCTACGAAACGCAGCTCGGCTACCACCGTGACCCCGCTCTGGGCGGCCTGGTCCAGGCTGGTCTTGGCTTCCCTGTAATGGGGGTCGGCCTTGTTTTTGTGGAACTGCCGGCGCCATTCCAGCCACTGGGAGGAATTGAGGGACCGGTCGACGAAGATGTAGTAGGTGACCTTGCCGGCGCAGTCCGCCTCCAGGTAAATGGAATACTCGACCGGCCCGGACTGCTGGCCCCGGGCCTCGATGCGCTTGCGCTCGGCCTCCTCGATGAGCCAGGTGGCCGGGCAGGACAGCGATTTGGCGAAATCCCTGACTTTGCCGAAGATGAAGTTCGGATCGGTTTCGTCCGCCAGGAAATTGCCGGACAGGAATGCCTCCGGCGGCGCAAATTCGGACAAACCGTTTTGCCCGCGCAGCTTCATGGCCTGCTCGCCGGCCGCGGCTGCCGCACCGCAGAACACCAGCAGAAATGACACACTCCAGACGATCGAGCGCAACCGACGCATAAAGCCCTCCCTTGCCGGAGTCATACCCGATTAAACATATATGGAAGCCTTAACAAGAGCCATGAAGCGAGTCAAGTCCATTCACCTGATCGGCACCAGGAGCGCAGGCTGCGAGGTCTGGGCCAGCACCCGGGCCCCGACGCTGTGGGCCCAGAAGGCTTTCGTGCCGGCCTTGCCGTGAGTGCCGAAGACGATGAGATCGGCGTGGGTGGTTTCCGCATTGCGCGCAATCAGGGCCGCCGGGTCGCCGCGGCCGACCAGCGCACTCACCGGCACCCCCTCGGCCTGGAAGCGTTCGGCCATCCCCTCCAGGTAGGTTCGCAGCTCGTCCTCCACCATCTCGAGCATGGTCCGCGTCGCCCCCGGCATGAAGCGCCCGGTGGCGGCCTGCCGCCCCGCAAGCGTTTCCAGGGTCGGCGCCACGGCAACCAGGTTCAACCGTGCGCGGGTGGCCTGCGCCAGGCGCGCGGCCGTGATCAGCCCCTCCTCGTGATGCGGCCGTCCGTCCGTCGGCGCGAGGATGCTGCGGCACTCAAAAGGCTTTTGCCTTTCCGCCGCCTGCGGTCGCACAATCAGAACCGGCACCCGGCCGGAGGTGATCACCTGCTGGGCGATGCTGCCGAAGAGCAGGTCCCGAAACCCGCCCCGGCCGTGGCTGCACATAACGATCAAGTCCGGCGTGAGTTCGTCCTGGTGTTCGACGATGCCCTGGGCCACGTCCTGCACGGCGGATTCGTGTACGTGCAGCGCCACCGGGCTGCCCGCCGGGAACGTGCTTTTCCGGATCTGATCGAGATAGCCTTCCGCCTCCTCGTGGCGCGTGAGATGCCGCTCCCCGTGGATAAAGGCCACGGCGTCCTTTTCGATGATGTGGATCAGGGTGATCCGGGCGCCCACTGCGCGCGACAGGTACTTGGCCACGGGCAGCGCCGACTCGGCCAGGACCGAACCGTCCAAAGGGATCAGGATGTGCCTGAACATCAGTCCCCTCCCATCAGGGTTTGATAGAGCAGGTACAGATTCAAC
>Ga0079303_10000043_pt1 | contig 26336 bp, 25 predicted proteins | sample Methanogen_OWC_FD_77073 | JGI IMG/M metagenome (GOLD analysis project Ga0079303, IMG submission 77073) | Enriched soil microbial communities from Old Woman Creek wetland in Ohio, USA - Methanogen_OWC | ecosystem: Environmental > Terrestrial > Soil > Wetlands | place: USA: Ohio | collected...
CACACATGCGATACACGCATGGTTGCGGGAGACCCCTGGGTCGTCGATCACGATGTGGTTCGCGGGATCGCGACCGACCGCGCGGAGATCTCCGTCTTCGAACCGGTACTCTCTGACGATGAGGTTCTGGAACCTCAATTCGAGCTTGAACATGAGGAACCTCCCATGATGTTCCTTGGGCGTTCTCCAGGAAAATGCAACATCCATGCCCCAGCAAGTCCGGACCTTGAGAGGGGTTGACCGCTGAGACTTACAAGGTAGGCATCCGGACCTGATCACGGGAGGTCCCGGAACGAGGCACTGAACTGGAATTTTCCAACAAAAAAGCCGCCCGTTGGGCGGCGTACAACCAAATGGTGCCGAAGGGGGGACTCGAACCCCCACGGGTCTCCCCACCACCCCCTCAAGATGGCGTGTCTACCAAATTCCACCACTTCGGCATGGAGTTACTGCTTCGCTGCCTCCTTCTCCGCAGCGGGAGCGGCCTTGGCCGGCTCGGCGGCAGGAGCCGCAGGCGGCGGCGCCTGCTCCTTCCCGGGCACCGGTGCCGTGGCCGCCGGCTGCACGCCCTTCATTATCGAATCGCTGCCATAGCGCTGCGACCGGTACGCGAGTGTGAGCGACGTGAGCATGAAGATGATCGCCACGGATGTGGTCAGCCGGTTGAAGAAGGTGCTTCCCCCGGTGGAGCCGAAAAGCGTCTGGGAAGAACCACCGAAGAGGGCCCCAATGTCGGCCCCCCGCCCCTTTTGCAGGAGAACGATGACGATGAGAGCGACACTCACCACAATGTGCAAAGTAACAAGAACGATCTGCATAGTCAGTTTGCCCCCTGAGGTTCATGCCCCTATCGTCAGGACAGCAGAGGAGTATACCTCAATCACTCTTGAAATTCAACAATACGAATAAAGGAGGGACCCTTGAGGCTTGCCCCTCCCACCAAGACGCCGTCAATGTCCGGCATCGCCATGAGCGCGTCCACATTGTCCGGCTTCACGCTGCCACCATATAATATCCGTATCTGGTTTGCAACGGTTTTGTTGCACCACTTCACGAGTCTTTCCCGAATGAAAGCGTGGGCTTCCTGGGCCTGCTCGGTGGTGGCAGTGAGGCCGGTGCCGATCGCCCAGATCGGTTCGTAGGCGATCACGATCCGGTCGGCCGGGGGCGCCTCGAGCCCGCTCAAGCCACCGCCCAATTGCTCGGCGAGAACCTCCAAGGTCTTTCCACCTTGGCGCTGTTCGATGGTCTCTCCGATGCAGAGAATGGGCGTCAGCCCATGGGCAAGGAGGGCGGCGGCCTTGAGGTTGACCTCTTGGTCGGTCTCCCTGAAGTATTGGCGGCGCTCTGAGTGCCCGATGATCACGTAGTGACACCCGACATCTTTGAGCATGGGGGGCGAGATCTCGCCCGTGTACGCCCCCTGCTTCTCCCAGTGGCAGTTTTGGGCGGCCAGCCTGATCGGGCTCCCCGAGAGGGCGTTCGCCACGGCCGGGAGGGCCGTGAAGGTTGGGGCCACCACCACCTCCCGGTCATGGAACCGGGTGATCCCTTGTTTCAACTCCTCCACCAGGGCAACGGCCTCGGCCGCGGTGTAGTGCATCTTCCAGTTTCCAGCCATGAGCGGCATACGGATACTCATTCTCACATCCTCCCTCTCTCTTCAACGGTGGGATCGCGAACGGAGAGTCTTGGCTACGGGAGAAACCCCCCTGACTCTCTCAATGGGACAATTCCTCAATCTCCCAATTCCAGAATTCCTCACTGCCTTCCGAGCCCGGGACCGGTCTACCGGCTGCAGGTCTCAAGGGCCTTCACCCCCGGCAGGGTGCGCCCTTCGAGGAGCTCCAGGAAGGCGCCTCCACCGGTGGAGATGTAGGAGACCGCATCCGCTTTCCCTGCCATGTGGACGGCCCGATCCGTGTCGCCGCCGCCCACCACGCTCACGGCCGAGCTCTTGGCAACGCTCTCCGCCATGGCCATGGTGCCGCCTTCGAAGCCCTGGGTCTCGAAGGCGCCGAGGGGTCCATTCCAGATAATGGTCCGCGCCCCTTTGAGCGCCTCGGCAAATTGCTTCTGGGACTCCGGGCCCACATCGAAGGCGATCCAGCCGGGAGGCACCTTGTCCCGGGCCACCACCTTCGTGGTCACCCCCGCCTCCAGGCGCTCGGCGACGACAAAATCTACCGGGAGGTAGACCTGGACGCCCCGCGCCCGTGCGGCGTCAAGCACCTCCACCGCATCCTTCAGGAGATCGTGCTCTACCAGGGAAGCCCCCAGATCGAGCCCCATGCCTTTGAGAAAGGTGTTCGCCATGGCCCCGCCGATGATGATCCGGTCCACCCGAGAGGCGAACTGCTTTAGGATCGGGAGCTTGGTCGACACCTTGGCGCCGCCGAGCACCGCCACCACTGGCCGCTCCGGCGCCTCCATGATCCGATGGAAGTAGTCGAGCTCCTGCTTCATGAGGAATCCGGCGGCACAGGCGGACACGTACCGGGTCATCCCGTCCACCGAGGCATGGGCCCGATGGCTGGCAGCAAAGGCGTCGTTGATGTAGACATCGGCCAGGGCTGCCAGAGCTTTGGCGAACGCGGGGTCGTTCTTCTCCTCCTCCGAGTGGAACCGGAGGTTCTCCAGCATGAGCACCTGTCCGGCTCCTAGCTTCTCCACCATGTTTCCCACCTCTGGACCGATGCAGTCGGGGGCGAGATTGACGGGCCGGCCCAGGAGCTTCTCCAGGACCCGGGCTGCGGGCGCGAGGCTCATGGAAGGGTCGGGTTTGCCCTTCGGCCGACCCAGGTGAGAGGCCACCACCGCCCGGCCTCCCTGCTCGAGGATGTATCGGAGGGTGGGAAGGACGGCCCGAATGCGATGGTCTTCCGCCACCTCACCGTTCTCGGTGAGGGGCACGTTGAAATCAACCCGAACGAACACCTTCTTTCCCTTGAGGGGGATCTCGTCGACGCTACGTACCTTCATCATCTGTTCCTTTCTCGACAGTCAGTGCTCGTGCCAAGCCACTGGTGCAAGAGTCTTTTCATGTTCACAAAGAAAGAATTGCAACCTTCGATCGTGGCTGGACGCACTCCACCGAAGTAAAACGAATCGTGTACAAACGATCTGGCTCCGAGCGCAACCCAACACAATCATGCTCCGTTGCCGAGGGTTACGAAGGCTGGAAAGCCGCTCCCACACAAACCCGGTTGGCGCCGGAGGCAGTGGGGTCTATGAGGCAAAGCGCATCCGGAGCCACTACCTTACTTCCCTGACAGAAAGGCTTCCCGCAGTTTGTGCACCCCTCTGCTACAGGGCCAGGCCTCACTCGATACTATCAATGCCCCGACCACGCCGTGGCGTGCCGCCTTTGCCGAATAGGCTTCCCTGCCGTAGCCCACTCCGTCGCGGGGAACCCCTCCCACAGGCCAAGAACTCCTGTGGTGGGCTGTGCCCACCCCACATCCCGATACAACCGACCCGTCCCGGAGGCGGGGTGGTCTTCGAGGCGTTGAGCCTGCTGCTCCATCACGGGGTGGACCACCGCTTATCCAGATTCATCTCCAGAACCACCGCCGGCTCCCTGAACTCGGGATAGTATCCCGGCCGCTCCCTGACCACGTGGAAGCCGAGCCCTTCGTAGAGGGCACGGGCTGCCTCGTTCGACCTCCGCACCTCGAGCACCGCTACGTTCGCCCCTGCCTCGTAGGCGCGTCCGAGAGCGTAGCGCATGAGCCGCTTGCCGATGCCCCGGCGCCTCCAGGCCAGATGAACAGCCACATTCACCACCTGGATCTCGTCCGCCACCAGCCAGAAGCAGATATAGCCGACAACCGCCCCGGCTTTCTCCCCGGAGCGGGACCGAGCCAGGTAGAGATTGGCGTAGGGTTTTTTCAGCTCCGCCTCGAAGGCCGCTCGGCTCCAGGGCGCCACGAAGCTCCCGTGCTCGATGCCGAGAACCTCGGAGAGGTCCGAGGGCCGCACCGGCTCGATGGTGAGATCAGGATAGTGGCGACGGTGATCTTTCACGGGCGGAAAGACCCCCCAACAGAATCGCTCATCCAAGCCCGGCGAGCAAACTAGCCCGCCTTACGCACGAACCAGCTGCTGCGACCGCGCATATCGCCGTCCTTCCGGGCCTCCCGTTCCCCCTTCACGCCTCCGCATCCTTGCTCAGGATCTCGCTGGCAAGGGAGATGCTCCTACGCCCATAGTTCTTGATGAACTGGGCGAGTTCATCCACCTTTGCCTTCTCCCGACCCCCGGCAAGCTTGATTAGCATCGGCAGATTCACCCCGGTAAGGACCTCGATCCCTTTCTGGTTCAGGAAGCTCAAGCTCAGATTGGACGGAGTGCCGCCAAACATATCGGTGAGGACAATCACTCCGTCCCCTAGATTCACTTCCTCGATCGCCTTGGTCAATTGTCGGCGCAGGTCTTCAACCGGCAGCATGGGATCGATGGAAAGACCCACGCAGTTCTCGATCTTGCCGACTATGAGTTCAGCCGTTGCGATGAGTTCGGCCGCCAGGCCCCGGTGTGTAACCACCAGCAATCCGATCATGGCCATGTCTCCTTGAGGGCGCGAAGGAACGACTCGACTTTAGCCCGTCACTCTGCTTCGACGTCCCGGTGGCTCAGGTGAGCCCGGTAGCCCTTTTCCACGAGGCGCTCTGCGAGCTTTTCCGCCACGACCACTGAGCGATGTTTTCCGCCCGTGCACCCGATGGCGATGGTAAGATAGCTCTTCCCCTCCGCCCGATAGCGGGGCAGCAGATCGGTCAGCAGGGTCGAAAATTTGTCAAGAAACACCTGGGACTGTTCGTCCCGGAGCACGAAGCGGATGACCTCCTCCCGTCTCCCGTCCAGATCCTTCAGCCCCTCCACAAAGAACGGGTTGGGCAGAAACCTCACGTCCATGACAATGTCCGCCTCCGCGGGCACACCATACTTGAAGCCGAAGGATAGCACCACGACGTGGAGGGCGTCCTGGTCCGGCGAAAGGGCGTAGAGCCTCGAGATCATCCGCTTGAGGTCATGGACATTGGCACTGGAGGTATCCACCACCCGAGTTGCCATGTCCTTGAGATCCCGGAGCATCTCCCGCTCGGCCTCGATGCCCTCCAGGACGCTGCTTTTCCCGGCGAGGGGGTGTTTGCGCCTGGTCTGGCTGAACCGACGTTGGAGCACGTCGTCGGTCGCCTCCAGGAAGAGGATCTCCAGGTTCGCTCCTCTCCTCCTGAGTTCGCTGAAGATCTTCGAGTAACTCTCCAGGAACCGGCGCTCGCGGATATCCATCCCGAGAGCGATGTGCCAGAGGCCCTCCGATGACTCCTCTCTCAGTTTGAGGAAATCCGGAAGCATCAAGACCGGAAGGTTATCCACGCAGAAGTAGCCGAGATCCTCGAAGGCTTTGATGGCCGTGCTCTTCCCCGATCCCGACAACCCGGTCACGATCACGATGCGGAGAGTTCTGGGCTGAGTCGGTCCGGTCATCGCCCTTCCTCCAGGTTCACCTTCGCCCTGCTGCCGCTCCTTCACCGCACCTTCTCCGCAACGGTAACCCAAGGCACCTTGCGCCTTTGCTGGAGCTGCACGGCGAGCTCCACCAGGGTCACGAGGTTCGGCTGACGGATCTGCGCCAGGACCAGGTAAGGAACGGGAACCCCCATGAGATGGAGAACCTCACCCTTCGCCTCCAGGGGATTCTGATAACCTACCGTCGCACTCTCCTGCAAGTCGACCACCAGCCCTATGGGGCCTGCCGCGGCCACCGCCTCGGCTCCGTACACCGAGGCGACGTCGACGAGGCCCAGGCCGTAGACGGCCATTCGATGAGGTCCTGGAGCAAGGGCTCTCCCCCACACCGTTCCCGGTCGCGGGCAGAAGAGGGCCACCGCATCGTCGGCGACCAGGGCATGACCCCTCCGGATGAACTCCAGGGCGGCGTCGGTCTTACCACTACCGCTGGCGCCGAGGATGAGCACGCCGACGCCCCGGAGGAGCACCATGACTCCGTGAAGGGAAACTCGACCCTCGACGCGGGAAAAGAGCAGACCCTCTAGGGTCGCCTCCACCGCAGCCTGGGGCTGACTTGTTCCCAGGAGCACCAACCCAGAACGGGCGCACCGCTGCCGGAGATCGTCGCGTGCGGAGGCCCCGCCAAAGGCGACAATCGCCGACGGCACATGGCCATGGAGGCGTCCCCGTAACGCCGACGAGTCGCAGAGCTTTCGAACCTCATCCGGAGAAAGGGCAAAAACCAGATTCCGCGGCGGCACTTGGTGGCGCAGTCCCCGGAGCGAGTCGAGCCGGTGCAGATGCGGCGAGAGAACGGGAGCATCGAGGTCGGCCGAAGACGGCCCCGAGAGGAGCTCCAAGCCTGCGGCATCCATAAGCTCCCCTATGCGGATAGGCACCGATGCATCCCCCTTCCGAACCACCCGGGTGAGGACGGCGCCGGAGGCAGGGTAGTCCGCGGCGCAAAGCGCATCCGAAGCCACTACCTTCCTTTGCTCGCAGGGAGGCTTCCCGGATTTTGTTCCCCCGCCGCTACAAAGGCAAGCCTCACTCGATACTATCAAGGCCGCGACCACGCCTCGGCGTGGCGCCTTTGCCGAATAGACCCCCCTGCCGCAGCCCACTCCGTCGCGCCCGTCGAAGCGCTGACGACAGAGCCCTCCTGCTGCCCCCAAACGCTGAGAGCGGGCGACGGGGCACAACCCAAAGGGTGCGGCAATCCTCGCAAGGGAGAAAGGGGGAGGCGGGCTGAAGGAGGACGGCGGGTCAGAACTCCTTGTCCTCTTCGTGGATGATGTGGAAAATCTCGTCCGTGGTGTGGGCGTCCATGAGTCTCTTCCGAAACTGGGCGCTCTTCAGGAGCCGCGAGATCTTGGCCAGCGCCCGCAAATGGACACCTGCGGAGTTCTCCGGCGCCACCAGCAGGAAGAAGAGATGGGAGGGCCTCCCGTCCATAGAATCGAAGTCTATGCCCTCCAAACTACGCCCGAAGGACAGGATGAGTTCGTCCAGTTCTCGCACCTTCCCGTGGGGGATGGCGATGCCGTCACCGATTCCCGTGCTGCCCAACCTCTCCCGCTCCAGCAAGACCTCCACCAGGGCCGCCTTGTTGAGACTCGCCTTGTACTGCAAGAGAGCCTCGGTGAGCTCCTCGAGAACCTCTCTCTTGCTATGAGAGCGGAGGCTCGAAATGATACACTCCCTATGGAGGATTTCCAGTATCTTCATGGTTCTCTCAGGGCTCGCTCGTGGCCGCATCTCCAAAGCGCTTCCACATCTTCTCCCCGTCGGTCCGCAGTCAATGGCCGGCACGGCGGAACCTCGCGCTCGCCGTGGACAAGCATTATATATGGTGAATGGCAAAGATCAAGTCTATCTCGCAGTCGCTCTGGCGCCCCGAGGCTATCAGAGAAAGAACCCCTTCGTCCAGCTGGACCAAGGGGCCGCTCGCAGGTACTCGCCTGAACCTCCAGTTCTCTCAGCTCACTGGCTCGATAAGCCCGTAGTGTCCATCCTTTCGCCGATAGAGCACGTTGATGGTCTTCGTCTTGCTGTTAGTGAAGAACATGAATTCGCTGCGGGCGAGCTCGAGCTGCATCACTGCCTCTTCCACGTCCATGGGCTTAGCATACACCTGCTCGGTCTTGATCACCTGAGGGCTCTCCTCCTCGAGTCCTTCCTCCTGCCCCAGGACGCTCGTCTTCATCTGTCCCCGGGCGCCGCCGTCGCCCTTGCGCTGCCTAAGCCGGCGCCGGTGCTTTTTGATCTGGGCCTCCAGCTTGTCAATCACCATGTCGATGGCTGAGTACAGGTCGCCGGTCTCCTCGGCGCCGTTGATTACGAGGCCGTTGGCATTGATGGTTACCTCGGCGAGATGCCGGAACTTTTCCACCGACAGCACCACATGGGCTTCGATGGGGTCTTCGACGTACCGTTTGATTCGATGGAGCTTGTCCGTGGCATAGTTTCGCACGGTATCCGAGGGCTCAACTTTCCGAAAGGTAACCGAAACCTGCATCTCTTCCCTCCCCGCCCGGGAGCGCTCTCCCCAGGCTTCCCTGACTGAGATCAACCACGAGATCGCCTCCCGAAGCACACCGTCGGGCAACGATACGTCGGAGCAGCCTCACCTTGTTCTCCCCAGCCGGAGAAGAGGACAACCCCCTCCCGGGGTCCCACTAATACCCCCGCTCTCGGCACATCCATTTCGCGAGATTCCCATCGACTCAAGGAGGGCGCCGGAGACGTACACCGACCTGCTACCTGTAAGGCTGCCAGCTTTTCTCCGGGTCTGCGTTCTCTTACGTTCGACCTTCGCGGCGTCTTTTTCGTTTCACTGTTCCCCACACCGGCTGCTTGCGCAGGTTGGACGGCAGGATCCCGAGCAGCTCCCGGTACTTCGCAACAGTCCGGCGTGCTATATCGATGTTTTCCTCACGCAACTTTTCCACAATCGTCTTGTCACTGTATGGCTTGTGCGCGGACTCGCTCTGAATGATCTGACGTATCCTCTCCTTGACACTCTCCGAGGCCACCGCACCGCCGTCCAGGCTGCTGATTGACGAGTTGAAGAAGTACTTGAGCTCGAACACGCCCTGGGGTGTATGCATGTACTTGTTGGTCGTGACGCGGCTGATGGTGGATTCGTGCATGCTCAGGTCTTCGGCCACATCGCGGAGCACAAGGGGGCGCAAGTGCGCGATACCCCGCTCGAAGAATTCCCGCTGAAACTTGACGATGCTCTCCGCCACCCGGTAGATGGTGCGCTGCCGCTGATGGATACTCTTGATGAGCCACGCCGCCGACCTGAGTTTGTTCTGGATGTACTCCCTCGTCGGCTCCGGCACCGACCCGTCCTTGCTCAGCGCTTCGCGGTAGAAGGGGCTCACCCGGAGCTTCGGCAGGCCGTCCTCGTTGAGAACGATGACGAAGTCGTCGCCCACCTTGTACACATAGATGTCGGGGCTGATGTACTGGACCTCTTCCTCATTGTAGGCCAGGCCCGGCTTGGGCTCCAGGTGGGTGATGATGTTGATGGCCGCCTGGATTTCCTGAGGGATCCTTCCGGTAGCTCTGACGATGGCCTGATAGTTCTTGGTCTCCAGGTCATTCAGGTGATTCTTGACGATGTCGATGACCAGGGTGTCTGGGAGGCTGAGGTTTTTCACCTGGAGGAGCAGACACTCCTGGAGATCCCTTGCCGCCACCCCGGGGGGGTCGAAGTCCTGGACCACCGCGAGGACCAGCTCCACAAAGCCCTCGTCGCGGCCGCCCATCTGGGCGATCTCGGCCACCGTCGCCTTGAGGTAGCCATCCATATCGATGTTGCCAATGATAAGGGTTCCCACGTCCTTTTCATCTTCCGACAGGTGGGATAGATGTAACTGCCAGAGTAAATGGGCATTCAGGTCAGGCTTCTTGGTGAGGCGACCTTCCAGCGAAGGCAGCTCGGGGCTCACCTCATGCTCGATCGGGACTCGACCGCTGCTGTAAGTGCTGTACTCGCCCAGGTAGGCCTCCCAGTCGAAGTCGTCCCGCGGCTTCTCGTCAATAGTGACCTCGGAGACCTGCTCCTTGTCCCGGCTGAAGGATTCCCCCTCCTCCTCCTGCGATTCCTGCTGATCCGCGGCTCCCTCGGCCGTCTCCTCGAGGAGCGGGTTTTGCTCCAGCTCCTGGGTGATGGTATCCAGCAGTTCCAGGCGGGAGAGCTGCAGCAGTTTGATGGCCTGCTGCAACTGAGGGGTCATGATCAACTGTTGCGCCAGCCTGAGCTGCTGTCTCAGTTCGATCGCCATAGGTCGTTACTCTGCCGGCCCCTCGTGCCGTTCTCCACCGTCTCTCGTAGAAAGTTGACTAGTCACTGGCCGCGACCACGCCTTGGCGTGGCTTTGCCGAACGGATCACCCTGCCTCGCGTTATCACCGTGCAGCCCATCATGTCCGCTTGCTAGAGGCTGAACTCCTCCCCAAGGTAAATCTTTCGTGCGAGCGCACTCGCCGCGATCTGGGCCGGGTCACCCTCCTCCAGAAGTTGCCCCTGATGGAGAATGTAAGCCCGATCACAGACCTTGAGGGTCTCCCGCACATTGTGATCTGAAATCAAGAGCCCGATACCCTTTTCCTTCAATTGTCCCAGGATCCGTTGCAGGTCGAGAACGGCCAGAGGATCGATGCCGGCGAACGGTTCATCGAGGAGCAGGAAGCTCGGCCTGGTCACCAGGGCCCGGGTGATCTCGACCCGCCGGCGCTCGCCGCCGGACAGAGAGTATGCCTTGTTGTCGGCGAGCGGCGTGAGGTTCAACTCGGCGAGGAGCTCCTCGAGCCGCGTCCTTCGTTCGTCTCGGGTGAGCGCCATGGTCTCGAGGATCGCCATGAGGTTCTCTGCCACCGTGAGCTTCCGGAATACTGACGGCTCCTGGGGCAAATAGGTAATCCCCTCCCGTGCCCGCAGGTACATGGGGAGACCGCTCACCTCTTTCCCGTCGAGAAAGACCTGGCCACCGTCCGGACGAATCAACCCTACGATCATGTAAAAGGTTGTAGTCTTGCCCGCACCGTTCGGTCCCAGAAGCCCCACGATCTCTCCGCGGTTGACAGCAAGACTCACCTGATCGACCACCCGGCGGCTGCGGTAGACCTTTACCAACCCCTGAGCGCTGAGCTTACCCACCTTGGTCGCCGGTTGCGGGGGGACGTTTTGCTCCTTCTCCACTCTTACTCCCGTCAGCAGCGCCCTTGGGGCCGGAACTGTAAATGGTGGCCTGCACTCGCCCGGAAGGGCCCGATTCCACAATGCTCTTCTCGCTGTCCAGAAAAAGGGTGATCCGGTCACCCTGGATGGAATCCTGATTGCGCACCACCCGGGGGTCGCCGGTAAGTACCACCTTGTTGTCGGCCCGGTAGTACGTGGCCACCTTTCCGGTCGCTACCCGCTCTCCCTGGGTGATCTGTACGTTTCCCTCCACGACAATCTTATCCACAGAGCCACCGCCGAGATCGGAGCCTTTGGCGTCTCCCTGGCCTTTGTCAGCATAGAAGACCGTCATCTTGTCGCCCCGAACCACGATATCCTTCTGGGTGGCGACCACGTGTCCCGAGAATACGACCTGGTGCTGCTGCTGGAACGCCTCCACCTGGTTGCTGGTGATGTGGATCGGCTCCGCCTTGTCCGGCTCGGCCGGCTTCTGCTGCTGGGCCCTAACGGACACCGTTCCGAGGACAAAGAGAAACGCCGCGAGAACGGCTGTTATGCCGATCACCGGAGCGGGTCTTGCCATGAGGTGCCTCTTCCCGCCCATCCTCTTATCCCCGGTTTGGGGAGCCTCCCAGCCTCACGCCTTCCAGGCGGGTGTCGACGCGGCTCAGGATTTTCATGCTGCGCTCATCTATCTCGAGGCTCGCCCCCACCCCACGCAGGGTGAGCCCCCGGCCCACGATGAGCACGGGATCGGGAGTGAAGATGAGGTTCTTGGCGTTATCATAGAACAGGTGAGCGGTTGTCAGCTCGTAGGTGTCGTTGTAGTTCACATGGACGTTCCCGCGAGCCTCCATGTTCTTGCTCCCATGGTCGATCGAACCCTCGTCAGCCACCAGAGTGATCTTACCGCCATCATTCTGGAAAAACACCACGGTCACCTTGTCAAGGAACGTCTGCTGCTGCTGCTCGTAGTGCCGAGCTGCGTCCGCCTCGACGGTGTAGCGGGTGCGGCCCTGTCTCACCTCGCTGTACTCCATGTGGTTGATGGTAAGCGAGGAGGTGTCATCGGCATTCTTGTCCGCCGCCGGCAGCCCCTGGGAGATGGGCGCGGAGCGCTGTTTCAGTGCCACGACAAACAGGACAACCACGCAGACCATGGCCGCCGAAACGACCCAGCGGATGCGGGACCAGAACCGATGCTCCATAACCTCTCGTAGCCAATATGACCGGGGGAGCTACCCACAACGCTCCATGCAACTTCCATGCAAAATCTCTTCAGGTTTAGATATACCATAGCCCCTCGGGACTGTAAAGGCCATTATCTTCGGGATAGACCGCAAAAAATCTATGAAAATCAAGTTGTTAAAAACTTGCTGAACGCCCCCTCCCCTCCCGGTTGCATCGAGTCCTCTGACGGGTTGCCGAAAAGCCGGCCGAGCGCGCGCCTGAGGCCGGGGGATCTGCGAGCCAGGGCGCATGCTCTCGCTTCACCCAGAACTAGAGAGGTCAGAGCGGTTCTTTCCGCACTGTCGTCGGGGCTTCATCCGGTGCCGAGAAAGGGGCCGGCCATCTCTTCCCACCTGCCCTGAGCCTGAAGAATGAGCTCACAGACCTCACGAACCGCACCCCGTCCCCCATCACGGTCAGTAATCACGTGACAGTACGACGCTACCGCCGGGACCGCGCCAGCCGTAGCGACCGCGAGACCGACCCGCCTCAGGATGGGGATGTCCACGATGTCGTCCCCCACGTACGCCACGTCTCTGTCGGTGAGCCCCCGCTTCGCTATGATTTCCTCGTAGGCGGGGAGCTTGTACAACGTGCCCTGGACTACGAGCCCGATCCCCAGGTCTTCGGCTCGACGGGCAACCACCCGCGAGCTCCTCCCGCTGATGAAACCCACTTCGATCCCGGCCCGCTGAAGAAGGCGAATGCCGAGCCCGTCCCGGACGTTGAACACCTTGCTCTCCTCCCCGTCGGGGTGAAGAAGGATCCCGCCATCGGTGAGCACCCCGTCCACATCGAGCAGAAGGACCCGTATCCGGGCCGCGCGCTCAGTGACCTCCTCCGGGCTCGGGCGGTATCTCATGGGCCTTCCTTTCCTCCTCCCGGTTGGACAGCCCCATGTACCCTGAGGAGCGTCCCCACCAGAGGTTCGAGGTCGCGCAGGGCGATGGCGTTCGGTCCGTCGCAGAGGGCGCGATCCGGTTCCTCGTGGACCTCCAGAAATACCCCGTCCACCCCGGCAGCCACCGCCGCCCGCGCCAGCGCGGCCACGAAGCGGCGTTCCCCGCCCGAGCGCTCTCCTCCTCCCCCCGGAGACTGGACGCTGTGGGTGGCGTCGAATACTACCAGACCGCACTCTCTCAAGATGGCGAGAGACCGCATATCCACCACAAGGTTGTGGTAACCGAAGAAGGTACCACGCTCGGTGAGGATCACCCGGTCGTTCCCGGCAGCCCTGATCTTGGCCGCCACGTGGACCATCTCGGTGGGGGAGAGGAACTGGCCCTTTTTCACGTTCACCGGTTTCCCGGTCGCGGCCGCCGCCATGACCAGGTCGGTCTGGCGACATAGGAAGGCAGGGATCTGGAGCAGGTCAAGCACCTCGGCCGCTCGGTTCACCTCGGAGACCGAGTGGACGTCCGAGAGCACCGGCAGATGGAACCTCCGGCGGACCTCGCCGAGAATCTCGAGCCCCGCGTCGAGGCCCGGGCCTCGGAAAGAGCGATGAGAGGTACGGTTCGCCTTGTCATAGGAGCTCTTGAAAATCACGGGAAGGCGAAGTGTGGCGGCCAAGCCCCTGAGGACCTCGGCCGCTGTAAAGGCGATCTCGGCGCTTTCGAGAACGCAAGGGCCGGCAATAAGAAAGAGCCGGCCGTCGCCGATGGTGGCGTGCTCCAACACGATGGCTGGCATGACTAACCTCGTGGGGTGATGTTCAGGCCGGGTTGGTCTGCCGGTGCTCCAGGGAGCTCCTGATGAATTCCCGGAAGAGGGGATGGGGGGCCATGGGTCGAGACTTGAATTCGGGGTGGAACTGACACCCCAGAAACCAAGGATGATCTTCTAGCTCGACGATCTCCACGAGTTCCTTGTCCGGCGAGAGTCCGGTGTACCGGAGTCCCTTCGCGCCGAGCACCTCCCGGTACTCGTTGTTGAACTCGTAGCGGTGTCTGTGCCGTTCGGAGATCTGGCGCTCGCCGTAGGCAGCGTACGCCCTGGAACCCTCTTCCATGACGCAGGGATAGGCCCCGAGACGCATGGTGCCGCCGAAGTCCGAGTTCTCGTCCCGCCGTTGGATGGCCTTCTTGGCGTAGTCGTACCACTCGCGCATGAGGTAGATCACTGGTTGCGGGCAGGTGCGATCAAACTCCATACTGTGCGCCTGAACGAGACCGGCCACGTGCCTGGCGAACTCCACCACCGCGAGCTGCATTCCCAGGCAGATACCGAAGAAGGGAATCCGGTTCTCTCTGGCGTACCGGACCGCCTTGATCTTGCCCTCGATACCCCGGCCGCCGAAACCGCCCGGCACGAGGATTCCATCCGCCCCGCTCAAGAGGGTCTCTCCGCCCTCCTTCTCAACCTGCTCGGAGTCGATGTAGTTCAGCCTCACCTGGCAGTCGTTGGCAACCCCCCCGTGGACGAGGGCCTCGTTCAGGCTCTTGTAGGACTCGCGGAGATCGATGTACTTCCCCACGATCCCGATGGTGACCTCGTGTTTGGGCTTCTTCAGCCGATGGACGAGCTCCTCCCAGTGCTCGAGCCGGGGCGCCCGGGTCCAGATGTTCAGGTACTGAACGATCTTCTCGTCAAGGCCTTCCTGATGAAACTTGAGCGGCACCTCGTAGATGGTCTCGACGTCCTGTGCGGTGATAACCGCCTCCGGCTCCACGTTACAGAAGTGGGCGATCTTGGCCTTGATCGACTTGCTGAGAGGCATTTCGGTGCGGCAGAGGAGGATGTCGGGCTGAATACCGATACCGCGGAGCTCTTTCACGCTGTGCTGGGTGGGCTTGGTCTTCACCTCGCCAGCCGCTTTGATGTAAGGAACCAGGGTGAGGTGAATGTAGATGACGCTCTCCTTGCCGAGATCCGATTTCAGTTGCCGGATTGCCTCGAGGAAGGGCTGCCCCTCGATGTCTCCCACAGTGCCGCCGACCTCGACGATGGCCACGTCGGCGTCATTCACCACGTTCAGGATGTTTTGCTTGATCTCGTCGGTGATGTGGGGAATCACCTGGACCGTGCCGCCGAGGTAATCACCCCGGCGCTCCTTGGTGATCACGGCGTAATAGATGCTGCCGGAGGTAAAGTTGTTCTTCCTGCTCATCCTGGCGGAAGTGTACCGCTCGTAGTGACCCAAGTCCAGGTCGGTCTCAGCGCCGTCGTCGGTGACGTAAACCTCGCCGTGCTGAAAGGGGTTCATGGTTCCTGGGTCCACGTTGATGTAAGGATCCAGCTTCTGAAGGGTGACCCGCAACCCCCGGCTCTCCAGGAGCGCCCCAATGGCGGCTGAGGCAAGCCCTTTCCCCAGCGAGGAGAGCACGCCGCCGGTTACGAAGATGAATTTACGCTTGCTCACAGTCACGCTCTCATAGCAAGGGGCTAAACCGAGCCGCTTCTTCCCCATCCCTTAACTCCTCCGCCAGGGGAGGGGAGCTAGCTGTCGCGACCACGAATTCCCTATCCCTTGTCGAAGTTCCCGCCTTTTCGCCGAGGACGGGAGAGGGTGAGGGCGAGGGTGACAGGGACTCTCCCATAACACCCAAAAAGCACAAGGCCCCGACGATCCGGGGCTCAAATTCGGCTCAAGTATAGCAGGGAGCCCTCAGATGTCAAGGCAGCGGGACTGCGGCGATGGCGCGTCCAATTCCCTTTTTCCCTTGCAATTTCCTATGGCCTATCCTATAGTGGCGTCACTGCTGAGTCGGATTTCCGAAGGAGCATCGGTGTTCTGGACTTCCGGCAGGGCCTCGGGATTTCACTCTTCCCTTCCGAGCCTTCTGTACACACCATCGTTGCGAGAACGGTCTGGTCCTTCCCATGCCTTTCGGGAGGGGTGAGACCTTCGATCCAGCGATGCACTATCTCTTCCGGGCTAGCGCCGCGAGGGCTGAGGAGGCTGCGTCCCCATGGTTGTGGCTCGACGCATGACCAGGAATCCGGTGACTATTTCTCCGAAGGCCTCTATCCAGGAGGCCATCCAGCTCATGAAGCGTCACGCCATCCGGCACCTCCCCGTTGTCGATCAGGAGAAACGGCTGGTGGGCTGGATCAGCGACAGCGATCTACGCGGCGTCATCATCCCCTCGATGATCGAAGATCTCACCGTGGGAGATGTCATGATCGCCGATCCCATCACCGTCACACCCGATGAGGTCCTCGAGAAGGCGGCCCTCCTTATCACCGAACACAAGATCGGGGGCCTGCCGGTCCTCGAAAACGGCAAACTGGTTGGCGTCATCACCGTGATAGACATCCTCGAGGCCTTCATCGACATCATGGGAGTACTCCGCTCCAGCTCCCGGCTCGATGTCCAGCTGCGGGACTGCGGCGTCGATTTCCACGAGGTCTCTCGGATCATCCGGGAGCACGATGGCGAGATCATCAGCGTCGGTATCCTAAGTGACACGCCTGAGAGGCGCATTTACTCTTTTCGCCTCGAGAAGTGTGACGTTGAACGGGTCCGCCGCGCCCTGGAGGCGAGCGGCCACAAGGTAGTATCCTTTATTCCCTGAGGGGGTATGCACGCAACCCAGTTCGTTCTGAAGCGGTTGTCTGCTTGACGCGATATCTGTGATTCATCCGGGCTCCGGTCGGGGCGACGACCGGGCATCTCGTGAGTTCCTCTGCCTACTCCACCACCTGAAGTGTTTCTCCGCGTGCTTGAGTTGATCCAGTAAGATCCATTACCCCTGTTCCCGTTAGACCTGTGGGAAAGGAGGTGAGGCGTCTCCGTGTCACTCGGTCGCCCGCAGGCGAGGGCGGACCGTTGGGGACAAGGGGTCACAAGGGCATCGTCACTGACACGCCAAGTCTGGGTTACCTAGAGAGGGAGGGTTTTGCAATGGGCAACATACCGGAAGATTACCTACCACCCAAGGACATGTGGCCTGACTATCTCGTCCCGGAGGAATTCGCCAAGACTCCCATGGAGCTGAACCTGGCCGAGTTTCTCCTCGACCGCCACGTGGCCGCAGGTGGTGCCAACAACCCTGCCGTCAAGTTCATGGACCGGGCCATCACCTACGGCCAGCTTCAGGAGCAGGTGAACAAGTTCGGCAACGCCCTGAAAGCGGCAGGCGTGCAACCCCAGGACCGCGTGGGCATCCGGCTGGTGAATACCCCCCCGGCCATCGTCACCATCTTCGCGATCATGAAGGTCGGCGCCATCCCCGTCCCCACCTCCCCGCTCTGGTCCGCGGAGGAAGTGGCCTTTGTGGCGAACGACGCCGAGATGAAGTACTTCGTCGTCAACGCGCCCCTCATGGGTCCGGTAGAGACGGCCAAGGCCAATTTCGCCGCCGAGACCAAGGTCATTGTCATCGGCGGCAACCCTGATGAAGTCAAGGCCAAGGGCGATCTGGTCTATGAGGAGATGCTCGCCAAGGGCTCCACGAGCCTCCAGGCGACCAAGCTCAAGGCCGACGACATCGGCATCATGCTCTATACCTCCGGCACCACCGGCATGCCCAAGGGGTGTGTCCACTTCATCCGCCCTGCGGTCATCGAGTCCAGGATCGTGAACAATCACGTCTACCGGCTGAAACCCGGGGACGTCTTGGGCGGCTCGGCGCCGGTCTCCTTCGCCGCCGGGTTCGGAACCTTCATCCTCATTCCCTTCGAGGGTGGTGCGGCCATCTCCCTGATCCCGAAGTTCGCTCCGGGCGACATGATGGACCTCGTCCAGAAGCACCGGATCACGGTGATGACGGGGCTTCCCACCGCCTATCGGGCCCTCATGAAGTTCCCCGAGTTCAAGAAGTTCGACACGAGCTCGGTCCGCCTTTACACCTCGGGCGGCGACGCCCTGGGCGCCGAAACCCTCCAAGGATGGAGAGAACTCACCGGCCTGCCCATCTGGGAGGGCCTGGGCGGCACCGAGATGCTCCATCTGGTAACCTCAAACACCCTGAACCCCGAGCCGGTGCCGAACTCCATCGGCAAGGCGCTTCCCGGCGTCAAGGTGCGGGTCGTCGGCCCTGACGGCAAGGACTGCAAGTCCGAGGAGATCGGGAGCATGCTCCTCAAGGGCCCGTCGGGAACCCTCTACTGGAAGCCGTACGTGGATAACGAGCGGCTCCTGAGCTCCCAGCGGAAAGGTGTGGTGCAGGGCTGGAACCAGATGGGTGATGCGGTCTACATGCGGGATGACGGCAACATGTTCTTCGTCTCCCGCGAGGACGACATGATCAAGAGCTCCGGCTATCGCATCGGGCCTGCCGAGGTGGAAGAGGCCATCTGCAAGCACCCGGCGGTGGCAGACTGCGGCGTCATCGGCATTCCCGATCCCGACAAGGGCCAGGTCACCAAGGCCTTTGTGGTGTTGAAGCCCGGCTTCACGGGGAGCGATCAGTTCTTCGAGGAACTCAAGGATTTCCTCAAGCAGCACATCGCCATCTACAAGCTCCCGCGGCTCATCGAATACCGGGACGCCCTGCCGCGCACACCCACCGGCAAATTGCTCAGGCGGCTGCTGCGCCCGCCGAAGAAGTAGTCCTCACTCGCCAGCCGCAATCCCCTCCCCCTCGGGGGGAGGGGATTTTTCTTTCTTAAGCGGGCCGACTTGGATAAAATAGCGATGCTCACCCTGCCTGCTCTTTTCCTTGTGGAGGAAACCTCATGCTGGTCTGGCGCCCGACGTTGCTCTGCTCCCTCCTCGTTCTCCTTCTCGTGAGCCCCTCGGCCCTGGCTGCCCCCATCAAGATCGGCGATATCCATCCCCTCACCGGCCGCCTGGCGAAGCATGGGCTCGAAAGCCATCAGGGTGTTATCGCCGCCGTGGCCGAGGTGAACGAGGCGGGCGGCGTTTTCGGCAGACAGGTCGAGCTCGTGAGCAGGGACGACCAGAGTCTTCCCGATGTCGCCATCTCGCGGGCCGAGGAGCTCTGCGCCAGAGAAAAGGTCGTGGGCCTCACCGGCGGCTACGAGGATTCTCTCGTGGGCGCCGTGAGTGAGGTGGCCCGAAAATACCAGGTCCCCTTCGTTGCCAGCGCCAGCCTCCAGAAGGAGCTGGCCCGCCACGGCAACCCCTTCTTTTTCCGGGTCGCCGGGCTGCAGGGGTTTGTGGAACCCCTCTGCGACTTCTTGAGCGAGCGGCTGCGGCCCCAGCGCCTGGCTATCCTCCACGCCGCCACTCCGGGGGCCACCGAGTTTGCCGCCGACCTCGAGCGCTGTTTGCAACCGCGCGGGATCCCGCTGCGGCTCGGAGAGAAGTTTCGTCCCGGGACCCCGGATTTCGTCCCCCTCATCGCCAAGCTCGCCACGCTCCCTGCAGACGTGATTGTCTCCGGGGGCTTCTTCTCCGATCACATCCTCCTCGTCCGCCAGCTCAAGGCGCAGCGCCTGAGCGCCAAGGCCTACATCGGCCCCTGGGGCGTCGCCTACGAAACCTTCCTCGAGGAGATGGGGGAGGATGCCGAGTACCTCTACGGCACCTCCGCCTGGATGCCGGGGATCACCCTGCCGGGCACGGAGGCGGCCTCCCGGGCCTTTGTCGAGCGCTGTCGTCGGCTGTTCCAGAGGGAGCCGAGCTCGACCACCATGCACGGTTACACCGCCGCCCGGGCGCTCCTCGCCGCCGTCGAGGACGTGCTCCGGCGCGGTCAGCCGCTCACCGGAGCGAATGTTCGCCAGGCCCTGGCCGGCCTCGATCTGCTCCTCCCCATGGAGCGCCTCTCTTTTGATGAGCGCGGCGATCCTCGCTCCTATCGCCACGTGGTCGTCCAGGTCCAGGGTGGCAGGTTCGTCGTCGTCTACCCGCCGGAGCGGGCCACCGGCTCCGCCGTCTACCCGGCACCGCCGTGGAAGCAGAGGCCGTGATGTGGATCACCGCCCTTGTCTCGGGGATCGCCCTGGGTTCCTTCTACAGTCTTATCGCCATGGGGTTCGCTCTCATCTTCGGGGTGACCCACGCCTTTAACCTCGCCCACGGCGAGCTGGTCGTCCTTGCCGGCTACGTGGCCTACTGGCTCTGGAAAGGCTGGGGGCTCTCCCTCATTTTTACCTTTCCGGTCGCCGTGGCGGCCCTGCTCTGTCTCTGTCTCATCCTCCAGCGCCTCTTCTCTCTTCTCCGGGAACCGCTCGAGCTCAACTCCATCGTCATGAGCTTCGGGTTGGCCATCCTGCTCCAGAACGGGATGCTCTTCGCCTTCTCCGGGGACTACCGGCTGATTCGCGCCCCGGCTCTCACCGAAGGCATTTACGTGAACGGCCTCTCCCTGACTTACGGCCAGCTCGCTTTGGTGGTCCTGTCGCTGGTCGCCATCGGCCTCCTCCACCTTCTCATGCACCACACCTATCTGGGGAAGGCCCTCAGGGCGACGATCCAGGACAGGGAAGGCGCGGCCCTTGCCGGAATCAACGTGCGGATCATGGGACTCGTCGCCTTCGGTATCGGCGCAGTCTGCATCGGTCTCGCCGGACCGCTCTACGGGTCCATCCACTACCTCTACCCCGCCGCCGGCCTTCAGGCGACGCTCATTGCCGTCACTATCACCATCTTTGCCGGTGTCGGCCGTATCCGGGGACTGATCGTCGGCGGCTGGCTCCTGGGCCTGGCGGAATCAGCCGCCGTCATCCTCCTGGGGTCGAGCTGGCGGGAGCTCGTGAGCGCCGTGATTCTCATCGGGCTGCTGGTCTTTCGGCCCCGGGGCATCCTGGGACGGGAGGAAGGCTGATGGAAAGAGCCGCCCCAACGAAAATCGCCCTTCCGGGCCCGGATCGGGCGATCCCCGTGCTTCTGCTCCTCGGCCTCGTCCTCCTTCCCTTCCTTGCCCGCTCTAACGGCTACGTTCTCCAGGTCTTCACCCATGCCCTTCTCCTTGCCACTCTCGCTCTTGCCTGGAACATCCTCGGTGCCGGCGGCTTGGTCTCCCTCGGCCATGCAGCCTTCTTCGGCGTCGGCGCCTACAGCTCAGGTATCCTCAGCCTGAGGCCAGGTCTCTCCCCCTGGCTGACCATACCTGTCGGCGGCCTCTTTGGCGCCGGCCTCGCCGTCATGGTGGGACTTCTCTGTCGCCGGCTTCGGGGCGCCTATTTCGCCCTTGCCACCCTTGCCTTCGTCGAAATCCCCCGGGTGGTCACCGACAACTGGGACGGACTTACCCGGGGCTCGCTCGGCCTCGTCGGCCTTCCCGGGCTTCCCGCCCTTACCCTAGGCCCCTGGCGGGTGGAGATCGGGAGCAGCGCCTCTGCCTCGTACAACCTTGTCCTCTCCTACGCCCTCGTGGTAGTCTTCCTCGTGGCGCTCCTGTGGAGATCCAACCTGGGGCTCGCCCTTCAGGCTGCCAGGGAGGAGGAGACCGCGGCCAAGGCGGTGGGCATTCACGTTGATCGGTACCGCCTTCTTTCCCTTATCCTCAGCGCGTTCCTTACGGGGACAAGCGGCGCCATTTATGTGCACCTCACCCGGTACACGGTGCCCGGGCTGGTTTACAGCCTTCACTTTTCGGCAGTCCCCGTGATCTTCGCCATGTGCGGCGGCCGTTTCACCATCCTCGGCCCGGCCCTGGCGGCCCTGGTGCTCTACCCTGTGGATCAGTTCCTATTCCACCCGTTGCTTCCGGCTGGCCATGAGTTTCTCTATGGGCTCTTCCTCATCCTGGTGGTTCTCTTCATGCCCGGCGGTTTCTGGGGCGCCCTGAGAAGGTCACCGTGACGCTACTACACTTGGAAGGATTGGGTAAACAGTTTGGCGAGGTCTGGGCCCTCAGGGATCTCGATTTTGCCTTGGAGGAGGGCGAGGTCGTCGGCCTCGTCGGTCCGAACGGCGCCGGCAAGACCACCCTCTTCAATCTCATCAGCGGCCGGATCAAGCCGACCACTGGGAGCATCGTCTTTGCCGGGCAGGATATTCGTGCGCTGGAGCCCCACGCGATCTGTCACCTGGGGATCGGCAGGACCTTCCAGTCTTCACGGCCCTTCCCCAGATTGACCGTGGTGCAGAACGTCCTGGTGGGCCGGGTGTTCGGCAAAGAAGTCCGGTTCCGTCCCCGGGCGGATGATCTGGAGACGGCCAGGGAGCTCCTCGAGGTGGTAGGTCTCGGTCACAAGGTCGACACGCCGGCGGGATACCTCACGCCGAGCGAGCAGCGGCGGCTCGACCTTGCCCGGGCGCTCGCCACCCGGCCCAGGCTGCTCCTCCTCGACGAGGTGGCGGCTGGATTTAGCCCGGTGGCGATTAAGCAGGCGGTGGATCTTGTCCGCCGGGTACAGGAACGAGGAGCGACCCTCTTTGTCATCGACCATTTCCTGAACTTGAGCCTCCGGGTCTCCAACCGGCTTCTGGCCCTCGATCAGGGCGAGAAGGTGGCCGAGGGCCCGCCCCCGGAGGTCATGCGGAACCGAGAGGTGATTCGCGCCTATCTCGGCCTGCGCCACGAGGACGAGAACGACTGAGATCGTTATGACGATAGAAGGTGCCGCTCTCCTCGAGATTCGCAATCTGGGTGTAATCTTCGGTGAGGTCCGCGCCTTGGATCAGGTGAACCTTACCGTCTGGGCCGGGCAAATAGTCTCGGTCGTAGGTCCGAACGGCGCGGGGAAGACCACTCTTATGAAAGCCGTCGCCGGGCTGATCCGCGCGGTACAGGGGGAGGTCGCCTTCCTAGGTGAGCCCATCCAGGGTCTTCCTCCCTACGAGGTGGTGCGGCGGGGGCTTGTCTATATTCCTGAAGGAATGAGGGTCTTTCCCCTCATGAGCGTTCTCGAGAACCTTGAGGTGGGAGCCTACACCGCAAGAGATCGGAAGGCGGAGCAACTCTCTTTCGTTTTCGCTCTCTTCCCCGTCTTGGCAGAGAAGCGGTCCAGCCCGGCCGGAACTCTGAGCGGTGGACAGAAGCGGATGCTCACCATCGCCCGCGGGCTCATGAGCGGCGCGCGGCTCCTTCTCCTCGACGATCCCTTTCTAGGGCTGGCGCCGAAAGACGTGAGCAGGCTCTGCCGCACCCTGAAGGATCTCCGGGGTCACGGGATCACCCTCTTTCTCGCCGGTCAGCACGTGAGGAGGATTCTCCGGGTTGCCGGTCGCGCCTACCTCATCGAGGAAGGGCGGATCACCCTCTCGGGGACCGGTGATCAACTCCTGGATCACCCTCATCTCCAGGAGAGTCTCTTCGGGATGATGGCAAAGGCCGGATCGCTCGAATAAGACTATTAGGGTGCCTCTGACCTTTTTCCCTGAGGTTCTCGAAGGGCGAACCTCCGGCGGGTCGACAGGCCCCCGCCCTTCGTCGAAGTGGTTGTGTCGCACCTGGCAAAGCTGCTACAATGCGTGCCTGATGAGATGACAGCCATAGCTGCGGCAGATGCCCGCAGGTTCTAGCGACTCGCTCGTTGAACCGCCTCCCTTTCACACCCAAGTCGGACACCGCACATAAGGAGGGATGAGACATGAGTCAGGGACTGAAAGTCGGCATGACCCATTCCGTCGAACGAACGACGACCAAGGACATGTCCGCGCAACTGGTCTATCCCCACGTGCCCGACGTGTATGCTACACGCGCCATGGTAGGTCATGTCGAGGAGGTGTGCGCGGATCTGATGCTCCCCCATCTGGCCGAGGGTGAGCAGTCCGTCGGCATCGGCATGAACTTCAAGCATATGGCCGCCACCCCGCTGGGAATGAAGGTGAGATACGAGGCGACGCTTACCGCTATCGAGGGAAAGAAGCTCACCTTCCAGGTGGAAGGCTTCGACGAGGTGGAGAAGATCGCCGAGGTCACCCACGAGCGCTTCATCATCAATGCCGCAAAGTTCAACGCCAGATCGGCGGACAAAGCCAAGAAGATGGGAAAGTAGCGCCCACGGTGGTGTCGGCCTCCGAGCCTCGTCCAGCATACAGGTGTTGGCAGCGCGGAAGCCTGTGGAGTTCATGCGCAGCGGCTCCGCCGCTCCTTCGAGGGTACCTTCGGTCAATGAAGGGGCTCGGAGACCGTCCTTCCAAGAAAATCTGGTAGGGCGGGGTTTAGCCTCGCCCTCTCCTCCGGCGGCTCCTAATGACTATCTATCGCCAAGGCGTCAAAGCGCAAGGAGGTGAACCATGGCCGCAGTTGACTCCGTAACCCGGCTGGATGCCGCCCTCAGGCCCAAGAGCGTAGCGGTCATCGGCGCCTCCACCGCCCCCGGCAAGCTGGGCCATGAGGTGCTCAAGAATATTCGAGACGCCGGTTTCCAAGGTCCCATCTACCCGATTAACCCCAAGGCGGAATCCATCCTCGGCCTCCGCTGCTTCCCGGGCATCAAGGACACTCTGGAGCCGCCGGATCTCGCGGTCGTCATCGTTCCGGCCCGCATGGTGCCCCAAACCATCCAGGACTGCGGGGAGCGGGGCGTTCGCTCCGCGGTCATCATCACCGGCGGGTTCAGCGAGGCCGGGGCGGAAGGGGAGGTGCTCCAACGGCAAACGGCGGAGGTGGCAAAACGGCTCGGCGTGAGGGTCATCGGCCCCAACTGCCAGGGCGTGAACAACCCGTACCACAACCTCTGCGCCTCCTGGCCTCTCCTCACCTACCGGGGCCGGGTCGCCGTCATCTCCCAGAGCGGCACGGTCGGCGCGGCCATGATGGACTGGTTCTCCGAGGAGAAGCTCGGGGTCTCGAGTTTCGTCTCCATGGGAAACCGAGCCGATGTGGACGAGGCGGACCTCATCGCCTACTTCAACGCCGACGACAACACCGGCGTCATCGCCGCCTACATCGAGGGGATCAAAAGACCGGAGGAGTTCGTCGCCGCGGTGAAGGGGCTTAAGAAGCCCCTCGTCGTGTTGAAATCCGGCCGCACCCCTCGGGGCAAGGTGGCGGCCGAGTCCCACACCAAGTCTCTTGCCGGAGCCGACGCCATCTACGACTCCCTCTTCGCCAAGTACGACATCTGCCGGGCCTACACCATCGAGGAGTTCTACGACTTCGCCAAGGCCTTCGCCTATTTGAGGCCGCCCAAGGGAAACCGCATCCTCTTCATCACCACCTCAGGGGGATCTGCGATCCTTGCCACGGACCAGGCCGAGCAGGAAGGATTGGATGCGACGCCGCTCCCGCCTCACCTGGTCGAGGCGGTGACTCCTCTCATCCCCCCCCACGCCATCAAGACCAACCCCATCGATCTCACCGGTGACGCCAATGCCAAGATGTTCGGGGAGGTGATCAAGGCAACCCGGGATCACTACGACACCCTCGGGGTAATCTTCGGCGATCCCATCGTGGATGCCTCTGAGGTCGTGACCCCAGGAGGGAACGAGCTCATCATCTATCTAGGCGGCGCCGAGGTGGAGCGCCGGGAGCGTGAGCTCATGCACCTGAAGGGCATTCCGGTCTTCCCCACCCCCGAGCGGGGCGTGACGGCCCTCGCCCGGGTGATCGGTCGAAAGGGTCTCGCTCCGCCCCAGAGGCCGACTCTCACCACGGCCGCCGAAGGCCGGCAGCTCGCCCCCCATCTCGCCATGAAGCTTATGGCCGAGGCGGGCTTGCCGACCCCACCTTTCGCCCTTGCCGAAACGCCTCAGGCCGCAGGGACGATCGCCAGGGATCTCGGGTTCCCGGCAGTAGTAAAGATCAGCTCCCCTGACATCGTGCACAAGAGCGATGTGGGCGGTGTGCGCCTGAGCCTCTCCTCGCCCGTGGAAGTGGAGAAGGCGGGAAACGAGCTCCTGGTGGCGGTTCGCCATGCCTTATCCACGGCCCAGGTGGACGGACTCCTGGTCTGCAAGATGGCCCCCAAGGGTGTCGAGGTCATTGTCGGGATGAACCGCGATCCTCAGTTCGGGCCGATCCTTCTCTTTGGTCTCGGAGGCGTACTGGTCGAGCTCTTTCGGGACGTAAGCCTCCGGCATCTTCCACTCTCCCGCGACGATGCGCGGAGCATGATCCGGGAGATCCTGGGTTACCCTGTCCTCGCCGGATACCGCGGTCAGCCGGCGGTGGACGAGGACGCCCTCGCCAACTGCATCCTCAAGGTGGCGGAGATCGCCGAGAGGCATCCCGAGATCCAGGAGCTTGACCTCAACCCGGTTCTCGCCTACCCGGACGGGATCGCGGTGGTGGATGCGCGGGTCATCGTCAGGGGCGGGAGGTAAAGCTCTCCATCGCTATACCCGTGTTCACCGAACGGCAGTTTGTCGTGGAAGTGCTCCGCCGCGTCCAGGCCATTTACCTCGAGAAGGTTGAAAAGCAGCTTGTTATCGTCGACGACTGCTCCACTGGCGGGACCCGGGAGCTCTTGCTCGACATGGCCCGGGCCAAGGGGGAAGGTCGTCCCTTCCCCCTCGCCGATTCGGGCGGGGTCCTGGATCTCACCAAATGCAAGACCCTCTTTCAAGAAAGGAACCGGGGTAAGGAAGCGGCCCTGCGCCGGGGTTTCGAGGAGGCCACGGGCGATGTCATCATAATCCAGGACGCGGA
>Ga0079303_10000044_pt1 | contig 26055 bp, 24 predicted proteins | sample Methanogen_OWC_FD_77073 | JGI IMG/M metagenome (GOLD analysis project Ga0079303, IMG submission 77073) | Enriched soil microbial communities from Old Woman Creek wetland in Ohio, USA - Methanogen_OWC | ecosystem: Environmental > Terrestrial > Soil > Wetlands | place: USA: Ohio | collected...
GAATATTCAGAAGTCGGTCTGAAAGGCTGACAAGCACGATGAATTTCCGGGACATTTCGAGGGGCCTTGCGGCGAAAAGCATTTTCGGAAGCAGCTCGCAGAACACCAGAATCACCAGCGACATTGCGACTGTTCCGACGGAGACCAGAACCGGGCTGTAATGCTGAAGCAGCTGGGTCCAGATCGATGTAGCGAGAACCATCGTCATATTGATGCCGATGAGCGTCAGCGCCAGAAAGCGTTCGGGTTGCCGGAGGATTCTGACAAGGGTCCGTTCCGCAACCGCATCCGGCTCCTGCGCCCGGTGTTTGAGCATTTCCAGATCGAGACTGACGAAGCCCGTCTCGATGCCCGCATAGGCGGCGACCAAAAAAAGGCAGAAAAGAACCATTGCCAGCGAAATCAGAATCGTCATGGCAGGCCGTTCAGCGAGCGCGCACAGCGCCTATTCCAGCAGTTCATCCGGGTCCGGGCCGGTATCGGTCTGCGCAGGCTGCTTTTTCGTGACCCTGAGCCGCAGGATACGATTTCCCTTGAGTTCCGTCACCTGAAAACAAGCCTCCGGCTCATCGAGTTTTTCATCGCGACGCGGAATGCGACCGAGTTTTTCGAGCACATACCCGCTCACAGTCTCGGAATCTTCATACTCAAGCTTGATTCCGAGCTCACCTTCGAGATCCGCGATCCCGTATCGGGCATCAACATTGAAAACACCGGATTCAACCCGGATGATCGGCGCCAGTTCATCCTGATCGTATTCATCGACGATCTCGCCGACGATCTCTTCGAGCAGATCCTCGATCGTCACAAGCCCCGAAACACCACCGTATTCATCGACGACGACGGCCAGGTGCATCTTACGCTTCTGAAACTCACGTAACATATCATCAAGTTTTTTTGTTTCGGGAACAAAACACGTCTGCCGGAGCAGCTTCGCAAGATTGTAGCTTCCACGCATCTCTTCATAGCGCATCAGGAGATCTTTCACATACAGGATGCCCACGATCTTGTCGAGCGATCCGTCATAAACGGGAAAACGCGAATGGCCATCCTCTCGGACAAGTTTGAGGACCGCATCGAGAGACATCGCCAGGGATATCGCCACGATGTCGGGCCGAGGAACCATGACTTCGCGCACCAGCGTATCTCCGAACTCGAACACGGAGCTGATCATTTCCTTTTCATCGCGCTCAATGATGCCAACCTCTTCGCCGAGCGAAAAATAGCTGTCGATCTGATCCAGAGACGTTGCCGAGCCGAGCTTGCGGTTCCAGTCGGCATACGACGGAACCATTTTATATAAAATATAACTGATCGCCCCGGTGAATGGCCCCAGGAGAAAAATCACCAGCCGAAGCGGCTTCACGGCTATTCTTGCATAACGCTGAGCATTGAATATCGCCAGGGTTTTGGGCGTGATTTCTCCACATATCAGCAGCAGAACCGTCATGATTCCTGAAGCGATGGCAACGCTGAGGTGCGGAGACGCGCCCAGCGGAGAAGCTTCAAGCCACTGGATCTTCGGAAGTTCCTCAACCAGGAACGCTGTAGCCATCGCCGTAGCTGCCACATTCACAAACGTGTTTCCCAGAAGAAGAGTGATCAGGAGCTTTTGCTTGTCCGACAGCACACCGAGAATCTCCGCTGCCTGTTCGTCCCCTTCGTCTTCTAATTTCCTCAGCCTGAGCGGTGACAGGGAAAAAAAGGCCGTCTCGGTTGCCGAAAAAAACGCCGAGCAACAGAGAAGCAGACAGAAAACCAGCGCATAGACCGGATCAGCCATGGCACGAATTCTCCAGGGTTATGATCGCTGAATGCCAACGGAGTGAGGAACCCGCCCCGGGATCATCCATCGAGCCGCCGACCTCCGCCCTTTTTGCCGGCGCCTGTCGATTTGCCGCTCGCCTTCGACGTTCCGTTCCGAACGGTTGTGCCACCCGTGCGTTTTTCGGGTGAACCGCCTTCGACCCTTGCAATCAGCGTCGACGAGCCAAGCTTTTCAAGACCCTTGAGCAGCTTTCTGTCGCAGAGATGCCGGCATATCGCCATTTCACGGTCGCGCATTCTGAGCTGTTCGGCGCTGACACAGTGGTCGTAGCCCATCAGATGGAGAATTCCGTGAACCAGCAGAAAGGCAACTTCGAGACCGACCGAGTGCTTGAGCTTCTCGGCCTGCCGCTGGGCCGTCTCGATGCTGATGACAACATCACCGATGAGGCGCACGCCGGTATCCAGCTCGTCGTCTTCGATGGGAAACGACAGGACATCGGTCGGTCTGTTACGACCGAGGTAATCATTGTTGAGCTTCTGTATGAAGTCGTCATCGCACAGCACGATCGAAAGCTCGACGTGGTCAGGAGCGCCTTCAAAGCGCAGTATTTCTTCGGCCATGTTTCTCAGCCGGGTCAGGTTGAATCTAGTCTTCTTTTGCCGATTGCTGATGAGGATTTCCATCGGGGCCTCCCTTCGGCTGATTCGACAGCTTGCCGGGGTAATCGATCCTTCCATGATACATGGAAGTGAGCACGCGAATAAAGGTCTGCTCGATCCGCTCAATGTCCTTTAGCGTCAGGTCGCTTTCATCGAGCTGGTTCTCATCGTTGAGCTTGTTCTCCACGATTTTCTTCACCAGGCCCTCGATACGGCTGTGGGTGTGCTGCGGAAGCGTGCGCGAGGCAGCTTCAACCGCATCGGCCAGCATGATGATGGCGGCTTCCTTGGTCTGTGGCTTCGGGCCTGGGTATCTGAACCGCTCCTCGCTGACGGGTTGACCGTCCGTATCGGTTTTGGCCTGTTCATAGAAGTAGCTGATAAGCGTCGTGCCATGGTGCTGACTTATCAGCGACACAACCCGCTCGGGAAGTGCATACTCACGGGCAAGATCGGCACCATCCCGGATGTGGCCGACAAGGATCAGGCTGGACATGTACGGCGTCAGCTGATCATGCTGGTTTGTCGTCGTCTGATTTTCAACGAAATAAAGTGGACGCTTGAGTTTTCCGATATCATGGAAATACGCACCGATTTTCGCGAGCAGTCCGTCGGCGTTGATTTCATTCGCGGCCGCTTCCGAAAGGTTCGCAACCATGATACTGTGCTGATACGTTCCCGAAGCTTCCTCGGCAAGCCGCTTCATCAGCGGCTGGGAAAGATCGGCAAGCTCGAGAAGTCGCGACCCCGTCGCCAGGGCGAAGAAACTTTCGACATACGGAAGAACGCCGTTCGCGGCTATTCCCGCCACGACTCCGTTGCCAAATCCGCAGGAAACCGTCACGATGATGCTGCGCCAGTTGCTCAGGGACACGTTCTCGGCATCAAGCATCAAAAGCCCGATCAGCGCCACGGAGTTCGCCATTCCGGCTTTCAGACCGGCCCAGCCGATCATGCCGCGAAGATTGCCTTCTTTCGAAGCGTGCAGCGCCAGAATGCCGATCGCCCCGCCCAGCAGACTCACGATCGCAATGCGGGCATTCGCCTCGGCCAGCACGTAGAGCAGGATTCCAAGAAGAAGCTGATGGAAAACGGCCAGCTGGAAATCAAGCAGCAGAACCATCAGCAGCCCGATCGCCGGAAGCGGTGAAAGCAGCAGGCAGATCTCCATCTGATCGTATGCGCTGGCCACGGCAATGACAACCTTGGCAAGAAGCAGAGTGGCGATCCATAACCCCGCCGTCAGTCGGAAAAGTTCGGATTCCTTCAGGATCTGGTGCCGCGTAAGCCGCAGATGAGTAAGACAGATCGTGAGCAACAGGCCGGCCAGAAGCAGATTTCCAAGGAATGCCAAGGCACGGTTTTTCTGCATCTGCTTTTCCAGGGTCTTGAGAACATACACGTCATCCGCTGTGACGATGACCCCACGATCGACGATCTTCTGCCCCTTCTGAAAACTGCGTTTGACAGGAGTAACAGAGCGGCTTGCCGCTTCGCGCCGGGCCTTGGTCGCTTTTTCATCTTCGATCGAGTTGACCATGAGGGTGTTGCGGACAATATCCGTCAGTAATTTTTTGAAGCTCGCCTGGCCCGGCATCGAGTCGGTGTTTTTCTTCACTTCGCTCCGGATCGAATCGAGAGTCCGGGCACTGATGACCGTCTGATTCAAATTCAGGAGCATCTGCCGGCCGGTGACGTTCAGTCTGTCTATTTCAGCCGAAGAAAGCCCGATGGACGTGCGCAGCCCATCTTCATCGAACAGCTTGTCCGAGTGGAAATAGCTTGCGATGACATCCTCGTGCAGCTCCATGGGATCACGGTCACGCCAGTCCTGGGTAAAGCGGCTCAGTTCTCCCATGAACCGGCTGAAACGTGAAATCATTTCAGCTTCCGCATTGTCGATATGCGTGATAACCGGCTCCACACGCTCTTCTTCGAGACGGCGAAGTTCGGCCGTCTTGCGCTCGTCAACGAAACTGATCGCGCGGGGTGCCACAATCGTTTTCGGCGCCTCATGGCCTTCGATGACTTCGGGGCTGAAGCTGTTGAAATCGATGAACAGAATCAGCACGACGGCAGCGAAAAACACACCGAGCTCGCGCAGAAACTTCGGCTGCCTCTTGGCCGGGAGATCCAGCCAGCGCATGAACGTCGTCAGCATGAAGGCGGTCCGATCGCTCACGAAGGCTCGCCCTCATCGGCATAATAGGTCTCATAGGCCTGGATGATGCGCCTTACGAGTTCGTGGCGAATGACATCCTTCTCGCCGAGATCGATGAACGACATGCGTTCGATCCCGCCGAGCACCCGACGGAGCGTATGCAGCGATGAATCTTTCGAGGACGGAAGATCAATCTGCGTGCGGTCCCCGGTGACGACAACGCGAGAGCCATATCCCATGCGGGTGAGAAACATCTGCATCTGTTTGCTGGTCGTATTCTGGGCTTCATCGAGGACGATGAATGCTTCGTTGAAGGTTCTTCCGCGCATGTATCCGAGAGGCGTAATCTCGATGATGCCCTGTCTGAGCAGCTGCTGAAATCGGGAAACGCCTAAAAATTCCTGCAGCGCATCGTACAGCGGCCTGAAATGCGGGTCGACCTTTTCCATGAGATCACCCGGAAGGTATCCCAGCTTTTCACCCGCTTCAATTGTCGGCCTGGAAAGGATCACCCGGTTGACCTGACGGTCTCTGAGCGCTCTGACGGCCATTGCACAGGCGAGATACGTTTTTCCGGTACCGGCCGGACCGATCGAAACCGTGATTTCATGAGAGGTGATGGCATCCAGATAGGCCTGCTGCATCGCTGTTTTGGCTCTGACCGAGCGGCCGGAATGCGTCATCAGGATCTCCGGATACGAGTCAGCCGCCGAGCGGATGCCGTCCCTTGCACCCACAGAAACCGGCTGATCACCGGCTGAGGCTGGCAAAGCCGACTTTTTCTGATCCGTCTCCTCCGTCAGGCATTCGCTGAAAAGCCGGCGCATATCGCCGGGGCTCATGCCGCCTTCCGTCTCAATGCGCCTGCTTAAAGCCATGACAAACCGCTTCACGAGCTCGATCTTTTCCGGATCCCCGCCGATCAGAAGCTGATTTCCACGGGCCCGGACCGTCACGTCGGAGATGCTTCGCAGCAGATCGAGACCACGCGACCCGCCGGCGCCCAGCATATGGCGGCAGACATCGTCGCTAAGTTCGAGAACCTCCTCGGGCTTGTTCATATCGTCAGCGCCTCGATTTTGTCGGCAGCTTCAAGAGTGACGTGACCGAATCCGCCGTTCTGGAAACGTTTGACCAGATCGAGCGCGGCCCGATGCTCATCAGGAACCCCGCCGCGGGCAACGAAATTCATTCTGCGAGCATATACTGACAAATATACATCAACCGAACCAGCCGCCTCATCGTTGAAGCCGGGAAGGATCCGGGATAATCCGAGCGATGTCAGGATCTCGCAGAGCTGGCGGGCGCGGCTCGTCTGGTCTTCATCATTCCCCGGGATGGTATTGATAATCCTCAATATATCTCCGCGGTTCAAAAGACCAAAATCGAGAACACCGGGCAGATCGAGCAGCTCAAGACTTCCGGCCAGCTTGATCCACTGGATGTCGCGCGTCACGCCGGGCAGATTCGCCACACGGGCTGCCTTACGTCCCGCGAGGGCGTTGATGAGGGTCGACTTCCCCACGTTCGGGATGCCGATGACCATCATCCGTCTGACATGGCGGATCGAACCGGCAATGCGCGCGGCCTCATCCGTCACGGTCCGAAGCCTTTGTGCAAGCGCTTTCACCGATGATGCCTGACGGGCGTCCAGCGCCTGGCACGGCTGGCCTTCAGACTCGAACCGGCGGATCCAGGCTGCGGTCTGAACGGGATCCGCGAGGTCGGCTTTGCCGAGGATGATGAGAGAGGGCTTTTTCAACCGGCGGACGAGCCCGGGAAGCCGCGACGAAATCGGCATCCGGGCATCGAGAAGCTCCACGACGAGATCGACGATCGGAATGAACCGTTCGATCGAACGGAACGCTTTTCGGATATGCCCCGGAAGTTCCTTGTTCATATGAAGTGGGCCTGGTATCAGCCCTGCTCATCGCCAGGATTACCCAGCGTAACAGGGAGACTGGCGGCATGCGGATGACTGCGAATCGGACGGAAGCGGGCCATCGGCCAGTACAGCAGCACGGCCTGTCCTTTGAGATTCTTCAGCGGCATGGGGCCCCAGAAGCGGCTGTCGGCGCTGTTGTTGCGGTTGTCACCCATGACGAACAGGCTGTCCATCGGCACCCGGGTTTCAAAATCCTGCCAGGGTGGTTCCGCAATATACGGCTCAACCAGCGGAACATCGTTCACCGACACAACACCGTCAACGATCCGAATGCGATCCCCGGGCAGTCCGATCACACGCTTGATGAAATCGCGCGGCGCAGCATTCGGATTCTTGTCGGGGTATTTGAAAACGACGATATCGCCGCGTTTTGGAAAGGCGAACCAGTAGCGGGGGCCGAACGAGATCCTCCCGTCAAGAGACAGGTCGGCAACATAGGCAAAACGGTTCACCAGAATGCGATCGCCGGCACGGGTGAGTTCATTCGTGACCGGGTCATGTTTCTCACCCAGCAGGGTCGGTTCCATGCTGCCGGTCGGAATCCAGAATGCCTGTAACACCAGGCTCCGGATCATCAACGCCAGCAGGAATGCGATAAAAACCGTCTCGTTCCACTCCCGGAACGAGGATTTATAATGCACGACGAACCGGTGCTCATCAGCGATGGCGCCGTCAGGGTCCGTAACCCGCAGGGTCATATCGTTGGCCCCGTTCCGCAGGGTCACCGCCGTTTCGAACCGGCCGCGCTCCGGATGAGGCAACAGGAAACGCAGCGGCGACCGGCCGCGCGGATGTTGTTCCAGGATCAGTTGGAACCCATCCGGCAGCCGGCCTGCCACCGTTCCCAGGATTGTGAGGGCGGATTCACCAAGAACGTCTTCCGGATCAAGTCTGTCGATGGTTATCGCCGTCGACTGACCGGATCTTACGGAAACATCGTGGATCTCGAACACCTTTGCACCGGTGTTTTCACACACCGGCGGCAGGGCATCTTGACTCACCCCTCGGCCTTCGCCACCATCAGTTTGTCCTTGACGCGGGTCTTCTTGCCGACGCGATCGCGCAGGTAATACAGCTTGGCGCGGGCAGTCTTACCGCGGCGGAGAACCTTGATCTCAGCGAGGTTCGGGGAGTTCAGCAGGAAGGTGCGTTCCACGCCGACGCCATAAGAGATCTTGCGGACGGTGAAGTTCTCGCGAAGACCGTTATAACGCCTGGAGATGACAACGCCTTCGAACGCCTGGAGACGTTCCTTGTCACCTTCGCGAACCTTGATGGCAATGCGCAGAGTGTCGCCCGAAACGAATTCCGGAACAGTCTGGCGATTCTTCATGTAGCCGCGTTCGACGCTTTCAATTGTAGGATTCATGAGTATGCTCCTTCAGGATATTGGATGAACCGGTTCCCGGTTCAGTTGGTCTTTGAGGCCGAGAGTGGTGATCGGGCGATGGCTCCGGCGGTGATCGCCGCCTGGAGGGCTTCCCGGTCTTCTCTCGTGATTTCCTGGGAAGAAAAAACATCGGGACGTCTGATGGCCGTCGTCAGCAGAGCCTGACCCCGCCGCCAGCCGGTAATGCGCTCGTGATGCCCATCCATGAGTGGTGCCGGCACGCCTCGCCCTTCCCAGACAGCGGGGCGCGTGTATTGCGGATGATCGAGAATTCCGGTGAAGAAAGAATCCTGTTCGACAGACTCCTGCCGGCCAACGGTTCCGGGGATCATGCGGGAAACGGCATCGACAAAAGCCATCGCGGCAATTTCGCCACCGGTCAGCACATAATCTCCGACTGAGACTTGCAGGTCGAATTCCGATCTGATCCGCTCGTCAAAGCCTTCATATCGACCACAGACGAGGATGAGCCTCGGACATGCGGCCAGTTCGCGGACAAGGCTCTGCGTAAGCGGAATGCCCTGCGGAGTGAGCCCGATCACGGCCGCCGGAGGTCCGGCACGCCGAACGTCACGAAGGCAGGCCGTCATCGGGCCAGGCTTGAGAACCATTCCCGGTCCCCCGCCGAATGCGGTATCATCGACGGTCTTGTGACGCCCGTCGCCATACTCGCGAAGCGAATGTATTTCGATATCTATAATACCCTGGCGACGGGCCGATCCGAGCACGCTTTCATCGAAAACGCGGTCGAACACGCCCGGCAGGAGAGTGACAATATCGATCTTCACATGCGTTCCTTCAGCAGTCCACCGGAATATGCCGCTCAAGCGGCTCGTTCAGCCTGACAGTGCGCGTTCCGCGATCGATGGCGATGAAATTCGCAAGCCTGTACGGCACGAGCACCTCACCAAGCCTCGGAGAACGCACGGACAGATACGGTGACGGAACCTCGGTCACCAGACGTTCCACAACCCCTTCTTCGTCGCCCTGCGGCCCGACGACCTTCATTCCTTCAAGTTCATCAGGATAGAAGGCACCGGGAGGCGGGAGCGCACGCGCGCTTCTGTCGATCACGAATTCGCCCGGCATCAGGGTGCGGGCCGTATCCATGTCCTCGATCCCCTCGAACATCAGATCGATCTGTTGCGGGGATGAGGTTTCTCGCCAGTCGACAACCGTCAGCTGAGTCTCCGGCTGCCCCTGACGACGCAGATGCACCACTGACCCGGGCGTGAAGCGCTCAGGATTATCGGTATTCATGGTTATCCGCACCCATCCCTGAAGGCCAACGGCCTTCGAAAGACGAGCAATGACGACCTGCCCGGCGGGATCCCCGGAGGGGGAATCAGCTGCCAGGCGGGCTGCGGGAACCAGAATTTTCGCCATTTTCAGACCAGTTCCATCATGACACGCTTTTCACCCGGAAGCGAAGCCGCTCTCAGGATCGTGCGCAGGGAGTTGATGGTCCGGCCCTTTTTCCCGATAACCTTGCCGTTATCTTCGGGATGGACCTGAACTTCGTATACCACCGTTCCGTCACCCTCGATCGGCTTGACGTTCACGACGTCAGGATGCTCGACCAGGGCGGAGACCAGAACCTGAATCAGTTCCTGGACTGGGTCTTGAGTCACTTCGGACACGCTCCTTTTGTGGAAGAATGCCGTTTGTTCAGGCGTTCTTCGTCCATTCGAGGCGGGTCTTACCGTTCTCGGTGATCTGGTTCTGGCGAATGCCCTTCTGGCGCAGGAGGTCACGAACCGTTTCGGTCGGCTGAGCGCCAACCTTCAGGTATTCCATGATCTTTTCTTCGTTCAGAATGACATTGGCCGGCTTGGAAATCGGGTTGTAATGGCCAAGGTTTTCGAGGGACTTGCCGTCGCGAGTCTTGCGGCCATCAACAGCAACCACCCGGAAGAACGGGCGGTTTTTGGTTCCCAACATCTTGAGTCGGATACAAACTGACATGATAATGTACTCCTTTTCGATCCATGTTCCTGCCGGTCAATGCCGGCCGGCGTGTTCCAGGTGAATTATGTCCGACCTCCGAAGAACTTGGAAAGGCGCGAGCTTTTCTTGCCCATGGATCCAAGGCTCTTCATCATCTGACGCATCTGTGAAAACTGTTTCAAAAGAGCATTTACGCTCTGAATATCATTGCCGCTGCCCGTCGAAATCCGCTTGCGGCGGCTTCCGTCGATAACATCGGGGAATGAGCGTTCTTCGGGGGTCATCGAAAGGATGATCGCTTCGAAGCGTTTGAAATTCTTGTCGTCGAACGAGAGCTGGTCGAGGCCCGGCACCGACGAAAAGCCCGGAATCATCGATAGAAGCTGACTGAGCGGCCCCATGCTCTTGATCTGGTTGAGCTGGCTGAGAAAATCGTTGAAATTGAACTCGGCCTCACGGAGGCGCTGTTCCATTTCCTTCATCTTCTCTTCGTCCATGGTGGCCTGAGCTTTCTCGATGAGCGTCATCATGTCGCCCATCCCGAGAATGCGCTGTGCCATGCGGTCGGGATGGAAGGCTTCGAGAGCCGATGACTTTTCGCCGATCCCGACGAACTTGATTGGCTTTCCCGTGACTTCTCTGATGGAAAGAGCTGCGCCGCCGCGGGCATCACCGTCGAGTTTCGTAAGAATGATGCCGGTAAGTTCGAGAAGATCGTTGAAGCTTTTGGCGCTGTTGACAGCGTCCTGGCCAGTCATGGCGTCGACGACGAGAAGAATCTCATGAGGCTTCGTCGTTTCCTTCAGCTCGCGGACTTCGCACATCATCTCTTCATCGATGTGGAGACGGCCGGCCGTGTCAATGATGACGGTATCAAGATCCTTGTCACGGGCATGTTCGATCGCGGCGCGGGCGATCTCGACCGGGCGGGTCCCGCTTGGCATGGTAAATACGGGCACGTCAAGCTGAGCGCCAAGAACCTCCAGCTGTTTCACGGCCGCCGGGCGGTACACATCGCAGGCGACAAGCAACGGCGACTTGCGGTCGTTTTTCCGAAGATGCAGAGCCAGCTTGGCACACGTCGTCGTCTTGCCGGAGCCCTGAAGACCGGCCATCAGAATGACTGTCGGCTTTTGTGAAGCAACGCCCAGTTTCGCGCGTTCGCCGCCGAGCAGGACGATCAGCTCGTCCATGACGATTTTCACGACCTGCTGGGTCGGGGTGAGGCTTTTGAAGATCTCGGCGCCGACAGCCTTTTCCTTGACGCGTTTGGTGAACTGTTTTACAACGCGAAAGTTCACGTCCGCTTCGAGGAGAGCCATTTTTACTTCGCTCAGAGCGGCATCGATGTCGGCCTCGGTCAGCTTGCCGGAACGGCGCAACCGCTCGAATACGGCGGCCAGCTTCCCTGAGAGGTTTTGGAACATGATTCAAGCCTCACGCATGATAAATGGGATGAAGAATAGTGAGATCTCAGTATACAGCACGATAACCGCCAAGTCAAGGAATGCGGGTACCCCGCCGTTTTTCAGGGCATCACAAGACCAGCTGCCGGAGCCATGATAACATTGTATTATTTTCTGTCTTGACACTAAGCCAGTGTTGTGCCATTATTGCGCCGATCCGCAGTAATTCAACTATTTTGGCACGAAAGGGGATATTCACCATGCCGACGAACGACTGGTTGATCGAAGAGGAGATGATGTCTCCGAAGAAGCGCTGGGAAGACGTCGACGAGGATGAGAAGGACGAGGGAGACGAAGTCCAGGAAGACGATCTCGTAGACGAAGAAGGCGAAGAGGCAGAAGAAGATCTCGAAGACTTCGAAGACGAGGACGAGGAACTGGAAGACGAGGAAGAAGAAGACCTCGACGAAGACGAAGACTTCGAGGAAGATGAAGACGAAGACTTCGATGATGAAGACGAGGACGACTTCGACGACGAAGACGAAGAAGATTTCGACGATGAAGACGAAGACGACTTCGACGACGGCGCAGAAGAAGAAGAAGAGGATGACGAAGAGTAGTTCGTCGCCTGTCCCCGCCTGAACCATCCGCTTCCAGCAAAAGGCCCCGCCTGAAAATGGCGGGGCCGCTGCTATTCCTGCCTTCTTTCAAAGGCAGGAAATAAAAAACCGGCGCCGGATCTGAATCAGACCCGGCGCCGGTTCGTATATCGTCTTGAAACGAAGCCTGCGCTCTATTTATGAAGCCAGTATCTGGCTTTTTCCTCTTCGAGCAGCGATCCTATTTCACTTTCAGAAATGCCGGTGTCGCGGACATCCTGCCTGCGAACAAGCCAGAGCCAGTCATCGTGATTCCATGTGCCATTTTTCATGTGCACAAACTCCCGCAGCTTCCCGATGAGCAGCTCCCGCGGCGTCAGAGGCTGAGAACCAACAGCAGCCTGCACAGGCGCAGACTCGTCAGCTGGAACTGACCGCCCGGCCCGGCCGTGGAAGGCATAGACTTTCAGCCCTTCTCGCTTCCCGAGCTCGACAAGGTAATCTTCCCGGACCATGGCCTGGAAAAGGCGGTACATCGACCCCTTTTCATTTTTGTCCAGCCGGTTTTTGAACAGATCTCGGTTTACGTCATTCGCCGTAAAGTCATCGCGAACTTCGATGTACCGCATGATCTTTTTCACGTTTTTCGATATCACCTGATGCAGGTGAATGTTGCGGTCATTGTCGCAGCGCCGTTTGTTGCGGGTACCCTCTACGACACCCTTGCAGAAAGGGAGCTCACAGGTTCGCTTCCGTCCCATGGATTACCTCTTCGCCTTTTCGCCGTTGTCTTCGTAAATGCACGGCGTGGCCTCGCGGACCACGACCGTTGCAAGTGTAACCGAGCACTGTCGGCTTGTCAACGATTTTCGGACAGGAGGGTAGCAGGCAGCCGACAACGCGTGCACTGGCGGGTTTTGAAAAGGAAAGTTTCTCGCCGGCGGCGTTGCGATCAGGTTGTCGGCATAGTATAATTCTGTCTGAATCTGGGGAATCCCAGGAGGTAAGGATGCCACAACTCCGCAAGGACCCGGTCACAAAGCGCTGGGTCATCATTGTCCATGAAAAGGCCAAGAGCCCAAAAGATTTTCCCTCGTCTCATCCGAAAACGGGAAGCGGAAAATGCCCGTTTTGCCCCGGCAATGAATCGATGACGCCACCGGAAGTCATGTCATACCGCGAACCAAACACGCTTCCCAACCAATCCGGCTGGCAGGTTCGCGTTGTACCCAACAGGTATCCAGCCCTCCAGATCGAAGGAGATCTCGACAGAACCGGTCTCGGTCTCTACGACATGATGAACGGCGTCGGGGCTCATGAAGTCATCATTGAAACCCCCTTTCATGAACAGGGGTTCGAAGCCTACTCGAAACAGCATGTTCTCAAGATTGTCAGCGCCTATGCGGATCGGTACCGCGATCTCAAGCGGGACAGGCGCTTCCGATACATTCTTCTGTTCAAAAATTCCGGCTCAGCTGCGGGCGCCAGTCTCGATCATCCGCACTCTCAGCTGATCGCAACGCCAATTATTCCAAAACGGGTCATGGAAGAAGTCGAAGGGGCGCGTCAGTATTACTATTACAAAGAACGGTGCGTCTTCTGCGATATCATCCGCCAGGAACTGAGCTCGGGCGACCGCATCATTCACGAAAATGAGAACTTTGTGGCATTCGCTCCTTTCGCATCGCGGTTCCCGTTCGAAACGTGGATTGCCCCGAAAGACCACAAGGCATCCTTCGGAGACATCGAAGAAGCGGAGCTCGACAGTCTCGCCGAGATGATGAGCAGCACACTGAAGCGTCTCATCAAGACGCTCGACCAGCCACCGTTCAACTACATCATCCACACCTCCCCATGCGATGAGCACTGCGCCGATTATTTCCACTGGCACATCGAAATCATGCCCCGCCTGACAAAAGTCGCCGGATTTGAATGGGGTTCGGGCTTCTACGTAAACCCGGTCCCCCCCGAGCAGGCAGCCAAATATCTCGTTCAGGTATCCCCCGATGAAGACGACGATGCAACGCCGCCCGCCGCTTCCACCGCCGCCCGCCCCGGCTCCGCCTGAGGTAAACCATGCCACAACTGCGCAAAGACCCGGTCCTCAAACAGTGGGTTATCATCTCTCCGGAACGCGGAAAGCGACCGCATGATTATCCCGTCCCGGACGATGTTCCGGACGATCCGGCCGCGTGTCCGTTCTGTGAAGGCAACGAACGCCTAACCCCCACCGAAACCATGGCATTCCGAAAAGCCGGAACCGCCACAAATGATCGCGGCTGGTGGGTTCGCATCATTCCCGACCGGGACCCCATTCTCGTTCCCACTGGTGATTCGGGACGCGAGGGTATCGGCATGTTCGATGCCATGAACTCGATCGGTATCCATGAAGTTCTCGTGGAAACGCCGAATCACAACCAGACATTGCAATCTATTCCAATAGATATGGTTCGTGAAGTCATCTGGGCCTACAAGCAACGTTTGCTTGAAATCAAGAAGAATCCCCGTTTCAAGCATATGATGATCGTGAAAAACAGCGGAAGAGGTGTTTCCAACTTTACCCACGCCCACTCGCACATTATCGCGACACCTATCATACCCAAGCGCATAGAAGAGGAACTCGACGGCGCCAGGGAGTATTTTCACTATCACGACAGATGTATATTTTGCGATATTCTTCGGCAGGAAACCGAACAGGCTTCCAGAATATTCGCCCAGGATCAGTATTTCATGGCCTTCTGCCCGTTCGCTTCCCGATTCCCGTTCGAAATAGAGATCATCCCCAAGATGCACCAGCCATTCTTTGAAAATGTCGACAACGAACACGTTCATGCGTTTGCCGCCATTCTGCAGACGGCTCTGCGACGCATGGAGGCTCTCCTCCCGGGTATCCCCTACAATTTCGTTTTACACAGTTCGCCCTGCTCCGACGCATACCGCGATTTTTATCACTGGCACCTTGAAATCATCCCAAAACTCACCAACGTGGCCGGCTTCGAATGGGGCTCCGGCTTTTATATCAATCCGACCCCGCCAGAAGATGCCGCGACCATGCTCCGGGAGACCTCGATCTGATTGTTCCGGGGCAAATGTTCCCGACGATAATTGCTTGTAACTTTTCCGCCTTTGCCGGATAAGTAGAAGTGGCCGAACGATACCATCGCATGTCACACCTCGGCCCGGTGGAACTGATCCCGACTTGTGACACGGGATGTTCTATGGATAGAGTCAAAGGAGTGGAACCATGCGCGGATACAAATGGCCAGCTGTCATCATTGCCATGCTGATATGCGCCGGAACCCTGTGGGCGCTTCAGATACCGTCCCGCGGCCAGGTGAACTGCTCCGCACTCAATGTCAGAACCGGCCCAGGACTGGACTATACCGTCATTACCTCGATTCCGAACGGCACCTCAGTCAGTATCGTTGATGTCGCAGGCAAGTGGTATCAGATTGAATTCCAGGGTTCGAGCGACAGGTATGTCTATGCCAGTTACATCGATGTCACCGAATATTCGGAGGTCCCCGACGACGATTCGGCGAAGCACCCGACCTCGACATTGAAAAGCACAGATCCCAAACGGCAGGAGTCCAGCCAAACAGATACGCGCTCCCTGCCGCGTAACGACTTCTGAAAAGGGATTTAAATCCGGTGTGACGAAATTCCCGACCCAGACCTCAGACTCCCCGGTCAGTAAGCCGATCACGAGGCGGAACGGTTCGGTTCTTCTTGTGGTCGGTGGCGTTATGTGCGCCCTCCTTCTGATCGGTGGCTGGTTTATCAAATACATGCTGATGCAGAATCGGGCCGTCCACAGGCAGGCTCAGCAAAGAATCGCGAATGTACTGGCCAATTCCCTTGCTCAGCTGGCCACGCAGAAACTTCAGCAGGGAATTTTTCTGAAGCCCGATCACGAACTGGTAAAGTATCTTCAAAAACCACGAGACAGCATGGGTGACCTGGCGCGCAGCGCCGTTCCGGCAATCGCGCTCGATTCTGACACGCCCGATCTTTCCAGTGTCGTGACGGAACTGATCCGCCCTCTCTCAGACCACGGAGCATTCACCTACGAAATACGCTGTGAGTGCCGTCAGGCGGATTTCGAACCGCTTTTCCCGAAGTATCCGCGCGAAAAGACCGGGATCATCCACCTGTTCGTCACCATTCGCTACAAAAAGAACGATGGTCCAGAGTATTCCGAAGAATACCAGTATGCAATCCGGGTAAAGGTAACTTCAGCGCTGATCCCCGTACTCTCAAAATTCACCATGTACATCGAAGATGCCCTCGAAGGTTCGCCGGACAGATCTCCCTGGCGGTTCAATCTCACCACGACGGATGTTTCAGGGAATCTGCGGACGGGTTCACAGGTCGTGCCATGGGTTTTATCCAATGGCGATGATCAGATATCCGTGAACAGCCTTACTCTCGACAGTCTCGTCAAAGGCAAGCGAGGTCTGATTTATCTGGGCGGCGGAAAAATGTATCTGAATCTTGCCCGTGGCTGGCCTTCGCCAGGAAAATATTCCGAAGGGTTTCATCTGTTCAAGAACGGCAAGGGCGATGGGCTCTACACTATCGAATGGCTCGACGATGCCGGCGAGATCCCCCTCCTCGGCTGGGATCTGGGAACGACGTTCGACACAACCTCTCCGGGTGCCCGTGAATGGTGGAGCATCATCTCCAAGTCAAGGCTGGCGCAGCTCGCCAGATTCAACTCGATTTTCCGGCTGTTCGGCACCGATACGAAGAAATCACCAACGCTTGTTCTCGGCGAAGTCTATCGATCATACATATCAGCAAAAGCGGTCAAAGACGGTAAAAAGCGGTTCCCGGCAGGTTTTTTTAGTCACATTCCAGGTTATTCAACAGCCAATCCCGACCTGGGTTACTGGCAGGAATACCTTGCCCAGCAGCCGCTGCCGGAAAACGACAATATTTCGACGTTTACCCAGTGCATCAAATCTTCCGAACGCATGACGTATTTCGATCCCACTTCCGCAGCATCCCTCAATCAGTTCAATCAGAAATACGCGAGCGACCTCGGATACAGCCCCTACAACCTTTCCCTGGCAGTCATGGTCACAAATAACAATCAGGCTTTCCCTCTTCACAGCCTCCAGGAAAGCCCACTGACGGCCCTCATGAATACGAATCCGTTGCCCGCGCCAGCAACTCTGCATGCAATTCCGGCCCCCTTTGATGGCATCTGCACCGCTCAGTCTCTCAAAACGATTTCCCCGTTCATTACCGCCATCCAGGTCCCGGGAAAGCGCACGACCTGGGTGCTGCCTGCTGGCAACGGCCAGCAGGACATCTGGACGCACCTGAAAGCACGCGGTCTTCTCAAGGACAATAACAAACTCGATCTGAACGGCTGGGTGTACGTTCCCGGAACCACCAACATGACCGTCAATCAGAATCTCGATGTGACGAGCAACGGCGGAATTGTCCTGGAAAAAGGGAATATCACGATCAGCAACAAGATCAACGCGACATTCGGAAGCACGTTCAAGGTTCTTCAGCTTGTAACCCTGAATGGCAATATCATCCTCGATATCAACGGCCCGGTTCAGGCCGGTCTGACAGCACCCAATGGCTGTGTCACCGTTTCCAACAAAGGCAGACCCCAGATCAAGGGCGCCGTAGCCATGAAGAGGTTCGATATTTCCAGCGCATCGCAGGGCGCCGACCTCGAGTATGCCACGTCGCTCGCCGCCCTCCCCGGCCTGGATCAGACCTCCCAGGATGATTCCTCTGAAAAAGCCCTTCTTTCCTTCAATGTAGATCCGACTCCCCTTCAGCTGAAATGAACAGAACCGCATTCACCATCACCGAAATCATGATAGCCGTCCTTGTCGTCGCGGCATGCCTTGTCCCGATCTTTTTCATTTTTTCGAAAGGATCGGCCGGCACGATTCAGACCCGCGATGAAGTTCTCGCATACAATTATGCAACGGAACTGCTTGATTACGCCCTCTCGAAATCCTATGACTCGCCATTCCTTCAGCCAGGCGATCGCGATGCGAACGAGCTCGACGTCACACCGACAACAGGGGCGGCATTCAAACTCGTCATCGAGCCACGCTTTCAGCGGAAGCTTTCCGTTCTGTCGCCGGTCGTACCAACGTCAGTTCCGTTCAATTACAAAGTCCTCGTCGCCGAAGTCTCGTGGGCCACGTCAAACGTGAAGCGGCGGGTCTCGATGACAGGCATGATGTACAGGAGCCGCTGATCCATGAAGCATCGCGCATTCACTCTTGTCGAGATCTGCATCAGCATCCTTCTCGCTTCAATCATTATTTACGCACTAACTCGACTGCTGACAAAAGGCATGGAAACGTCCACCAAGGGCGCCGCGCACCTGACGAACGTCCAGTCCACGGCGATCCTGCTTTCCCAGATCGAAGACGATATTCAGCGCGCGATCGATCTTTCGGCCATGGACCCGGGTTCAGCCGAACCTTCCGCAAAAGTCGACATTCTTGAGGAAAGCGGATCGGGGCTGACTCAAACCTCGATTATCTACGAGCGGGAACCGGCTGGCCGGGGCATGATCCGAAAGCGTGCTCCCAGGGCGGGCGCTCCTGAAGAACACACATTCTGCCGGGACCTGATGCTGCTCGACAATGCATTCACCCGTGTCGATCTGCCGGATAACCGCATGGGCTTCCGGGTCTATCTCAAAGTCGGCACCCCGCCGAAGGGAACCGAAATTTTTGAGGTGAGCCGGTTCATTTACTGCACGAACCATGCAAGCAACAGCGTGCTGACAGGCTGGCAGGCGTGGTGAGCAAAATGTCTTCGGGCCAGACACCGCCGGCGATTGAAGACGCCAAGCTGGTCAGAGAGGTTTTGAGCGGACGGACAGAGGCATTCGGCGAACTCGTCAAGCGGTATCAAAGCAAGATTTACATGATGGGCCTTTTTTACACCCGCCATCCGGCCGCAGCCGAGGATGTCGTGCAGGAAGTCTTTCTCGCGACCTATCAGAGCCTGGGCAAATTCGACCAGTCCCGGTCCTTCACGAACTGGATCCTGAAAATAGCTACTAATCACTGTTACAAGGCAATCCGCAAAAAGCCCGCCATCCCGCTTTCCGATAAAGAGATCCCGATCTTCTGCGATCCGCTCGACGAGCAGCTTTTGCGGGAAAGACAGGAAGCGGTTGCCGGTGCGTTGTCGAGCCTCCCGGAAGACTTCAAACTTGTCGTCTGGCTATTCTACTTTTTTGAAAGATCCTATCAGCAGATCTCCGATATTCTTGAAATACCGGTACACCTCGTAAAAATCAGGTTATTCAGAGCCAGGCGCCAGATGGGACAGACACTGAAGCAATCTCCTGAGCTCGAAGCCGCTCTTCCGGAGAAAAGTACACAAGCATGATTCTTCTTTCCGAATGATGTAACCGATTATCATTTCAAGGGAAGATAAGAATGACGGGATGAACAAAATGAGCAACATACATTTCGATGACATATCGTGCTGTGAGTATCTGGACGGCGCTCTGCCGGAAAGCGAGCGCACCGTATTTGATCTTCATCTTGCCACGTGTGAGAACTGCCGGGCGATGGTCGGAGAAGCCCGCCACGGACAGGCAGGACTGCAGAGTCTTCATCTGCGCCCCGCTCCTGATCTGTCTGCCCGCGTCATGGCAGCTATCCGCAAGCTCCCCGCTCCGCAGCCGCCATCCTCCCCGGAATCCTCTCCAGGCAATCGCCGCTTCATCGGCTGGCTGACCGCGCTGGCTTCGGCAGCAATTGCCGTTGCCCTGCTGTTTTACATGCCCCGAACGCTTCCGACCGGAAAGACTCCGAACCCCCGCTCCACGGACCAGCATGGCATGACGATAACCTCACTGCCATCTGAAACAGTTTCGGCCCAGAGCGACTCCAGCCTTCTGGGCGTGATCACAGCCAAAGGCCGGTGGCAATCTTCTTCCCAGCCGGTGAAAGGATTATTCAAGGGAACGACGGAGTTCGTAACCGGCAGCGACGGACATCTGACCCTGGCGGTGGGAACCGGAGGCCGTGTCGCCATTCAGCCCGAGTCGCACGTAGCGTTTGATGCCGATCTGATGCGCGTCAAAAATGGTTCGGTCTGGTGCGAGTTCAAGCCGCTGGGCTCCAAAGCTCCCTACACGATCAGGGCAGGCCTCATGACGGCCCGTGTCATCGGCACCAGATTCGGCGTTCAAGTTGCTTCTGAAGCCGGCTGCATTGAACTGTTCGAGGGGAAACTGGAAATTTCCGCTGCTTCGGAGCCCGTGCGGATGCTCACCGCCGGCAGCAGCGCCTCTTATGATGGAAAACTCTCGTTCGAAAAACTGGAAGGATCAGCGCTGGCGAGATGGCAGGCAGCCTTTGTCAGCAAAGCCGGACATGCGGAGCAGCCGAACGTGGCAAGCCGGACGGAAGGAGTTCCGATGCCGATCGAACACCCTGTCTGCAGGCCGAGTCCCGCCTCTGGTGCCGCAGAGGTCAAACACCCCGATCAATCAGCATCCGAACAGGCATCGACGACGGCTGCCCCGGACGATCCGCTGTCGACACTGCTCGACCACCAGCCCGGAGCGAACTGATCCGGGAAAATCCATGTCTGAAACCAGCGGCGGGGCCGAAATACATCGGCCCCGCCGCTTTTTTCGATCACGCAGAACAATCAGGAGGCGGATGCATTCCGTGCCTCGCGGCTTGCCTCAACATAATACAGGACTGGCACGGCGATCCGCGCCAGAAGGGTACTGGCTACTTCCCCGGCCATCAGGCTGATCGCAAGGCCCTGGAAGATCGGGTCGAAGAGGATGACGCCAGCGCCGACGACAACAGCGGCCGCGGTGAGCAGCATGGGCCTGAACCGGACCGCACCGGCTTCGATCACCGCTTCCTGAAGCGGAAGGCCTTCAGCCTGTTTGAGTTGGATGAAATCGACCAGGATGATCGAGTTCCTGACGATAATGCCAGCGCCCGCGATGAAGCCGATCATCGAGGTGGCGGTAAAGAACGCCCCCAGGCCCCAGTGGGCGGGCAGAATGCCGACCAGGGTCAACGGGATCGGCACCATGATCGTCAGGGGCGTGACGAAGTTCTGGAACCAGGCAACCACGAGAATATAGATGAGCAGCATCACGACCGCGAAGGCCAATCCGAGATCATGAAACACCTCGTAGGTGATATGCCATTCGCCGTCCCATTTGATTGAATAGGTTGAAGTATCTTTCGGCACCCGGGTATGCCACTGAGTGACGTTGCCGCCATCGGGCGCGGTGAGTTTTTCGACCTCGCGCATCAAACCGAGAATCGGATATACGGGGCTTTCTTCGCTGCCGGCCACATCGGCAACCACATAAACGACGGTTTTGAGATTCTTGTGATACCGGCTTTTCTGCTCGATACCCGATTCGGGCTTTACAAGCTCGCGCAGGGGAACCTGGCGGCCGGTCGATGGCGAGGTCACCTGGAGCGAAAGAATGGATTCGACGCCGGTTCTCCTGCTCTTCGGCAACCGTACGAGGATCGGCACGTCCTCCTTCTCGCGGGGAAGGCGCATCAGGCTCACGGCGGCACCGTCAACGGCCACACGCACTATTTTTGCGATCTGCTCGGCCGAGATGCCCAGCAGAGCAGCTTTTTCGCGATCGACGTCGAACCGCACCTTGTACTGGTCATCTTCGATATAGGTGTCGATGTCAATCACTCCGGGTGTCTGTCTGAACAGGGATTCAACCTGTTTCGCCAGCACGGCGGTCTTCTCGGCATCAGGCCCGTAGAGTTCGGCGACGAGCGTTTGCAGAACCGGCGGACCAGGCGGAACTTCAGCGACCTTCACATTTGCGCCGTAATCTGCGGCGATCTTCTGGAGTTCGGAACGCACGCGAACCGCGATCTGATGGCTCTGAGCCGCGCGGTCATCTTTCCCGACCAGGTTCACCTGGAGATCAGCCACGTTTGGACCGCGTCTCAGGAAGTAATGGCGCACGAGGCCGTTGAAATTGTAAGGCCCGGAAAGCCCCACATACGTTTCGACATCGACGACTTCGGGAACGGTGCGAAGATACGCCGTCAAGGCCTGAGCCGCTTCCGCGGTTCGTTCGAGAGCCGTTCCCTCGGGCATGTCGATGATGACCTGGAACTCGCTCTTGTTGTCGAACGGCAGCATTTTCACCTTCACGAGTCGAAGCGGAACCAGTGCCAGCGCAGCCAGCATCAGTATGACGAGACCGGCAAGGAACCAGTTCCGGACCCGCGCATTGTCGATAAGCGGGTGCATCAATTTCCGGTATAGCCTGGTTGTCCAGCCGTCGGCACTGTGCTCGTGCGATCCGCCCCCCACGCCATGGCTCTCGAACTTGAGGAACCGCAGAGCCGCCCAGGGAGTGACCATGAAGGCAACGATGAGCGAGAACACCATCGCGGCAGAAGCGCCAACCGGGATCGGCCGCATGTAAGGCCCCATGAGACCGCTGACGAAGGCCATCGGAAGAATCGCGGCGATGACAGTCGCGGTCGCAAGAATCGTCGGGTTGCCAACCTCATCGACGGATTCGATCGCCACCTGAGCCGGATCGCGACCGGCGTTCGATTTCATCGCAAAATGGCGCACCATGTTCTCGACGACGACGATCGCGTCATCGACGAGGATGCCGATCGAGAAGATCAGGGCAAACAACGTGATACGGTTAAGCGTATACCCACCTATATAGAATGCAAGGAGCGTCAGAGCCAGCGTGACCGGAATCGCCGTCGCGACGACGCCGGATTCGCGCCACCCGAGCGAGACCATGATCAGAAGAGCGACCGACAGCGTTGCAAGCGCCATGTGATACAGCAGTTCGTTCGATTTTTCGCTGGACGTCTCACCGTAGTTCCGGGTGATCTGAACATGAATGCCGTCCGGAATGACCCGGCCGCGCATCGCCCCGATACGTCGTTCTATTTCATGCGTTATTGATATTGCGTTGGTTCCCTGACGTTTCGCGACCGATATCGTGACGGCCGCGGCATTCGGCTGTTCGAGTTCTGCCGCGGGAACGTTTTTGATCCGGCCGGCGGCACCGGGACCGAAATCAATGAATACGTAATCGTCGTTTTCGCCGGGGCCGTCGGCAACCGTTGCCACGTCCGCAAGCTGGATCGGCCGGCCGCCACGGACGCCGACGACAAGGGTTCTCACATCACCGGCCGACCTGAAGAATGCCCCGGTTTCGATCACCAGGTCGCGATCGTTGCGGGTCACACGGCCCGAGCCAAACAGCTGGTTTCCGGCGGAAAGCTGCTGCATCAGTTCAAACAGCGACAGATTGTAACCGGCAAGCTTCTCGGGATCGAACTCGACGCGGACGACGCGCGGTCTGCCGCCGATGACGGTCAGCTCGGAAACATCGTCGATCGCCTTGATTTCATCCGCCGCCTGGGCGGCGACGCGACGCAGCTGATACTGATCATACTGGCGGCTCCAGAAGGTCAGCGACATGATCGGCACATCATCGATCGAGCGGTTTTTGACGAACGGCCCGACGGTGCCAAGAGGTGCTTTTTCCTTATGATGCTCGATTTTCTCGCTGATGCGCGTCAGAGCACGTTCGAGATCCTCGCCTACCTTGAACCTGACGATGACCATGCCTTGTTCGGAACTTGACGTGCTGTACAGATACTCGACGCCGGGGATTTCCCAGATCAGTTTTTCAAGCGGCCTGATCAGCCGTTCTTCGACTTCGGGCGGTGTCGCGCCGGGCAGGCCGACGAAGATATCGACCATCGGAACCACGATCTGTGGCTCTTCTTCACGGGGCGTCACGACAACCGCGAACGTACCGAGAAGAATAGTGAGAATGATGAAGAGCGGAGTGAGCTTCGAGTTGATGAATTTGCCGGCAAAGCGGCCTGACACACCGATTTCCATGGCTGATCACTTCCCTTCGGCCGGCGGCCTGGGCAGAAACCGATCTCCGGGCCTGAGACCGGCAACGATCTCGACACCACCCGGCATGGTCCGGCCCGTCCGAACGAGTCTGTAAACGGGTTTTCCGTCGCGTTCGACCCAGATGCCGTCAAGCTGGCCGCGCGTTTCAATCGCGGTAGGCGGCACCAGAAGGACGGATTCGGAACCTATAACGAACGCACCACGCGCATACATGCCGCTTTTGAGGCCAGGCTGGGCGACGAGCGCGATTTTCACCAGGAAGGTGTGCGACAACACCTCGGCGGAGGGAAGAATCTCAGCGACCACACCTGCAAACGTGCGGTCCGCAAGAGCATCAATGGTGACCTCGACCTGCTGACCTTCGGTGATCGATGCAATGAACCGTTCAGGAACCATCGCCTCGAGGCGAAGCTGCGATGAATCCTCGATCGTCAGCAGAGGCACGCCAGGAGCGGCCAGCATGCCGGGTTCGATGCGCCGTGCCGTGACACGGCCACCAAAGGGGGAAGTCACCTCGGCAAGGTTTCTGATCGTTTCGACCTTGCTGATTCCGGCCTGCGCCTGGGACATCCGGGCATTCACCGTTGACTTTTTCGCTTCGAGGGCATCGATCTGAGCCTGTGCGCCGCGTGTTTGGGCCTGGGCCGTCGTGAACGCCGCCTCGGCCTGGTCAAACTCCTGTTTGCTCACCGATTTTTTCTCATACAGCTCTTTTATCCGCTGATACGAAGAACCAGCCAGCTTCAACCCGGATTCAGCCTGTTGTTTCTGAGCCATTGCAGCCTGAAGCCCGCGGTCGATCTCGGTTTTCATGGAGACAGCCTCGGAAAGGCCCGCACGCGCACCGGCCAGATCCGAGGAAACATCCCGCGCGTCTATTTTCACGACGACTTCGCCGGCCGCGACCGCATCGCCCTCGCGTTTGAGCACTTCGAGTATATTCCCCATCACCTTGCTGGACAGCGTCGTAACTATTTTCGGCTGTATATTTCCTACGGCATCATACGTCAGCCCCTGTTCGATGACGGCGGCAGTCAGCCATGGCTCCTGTGCCGTCAGATTCCCGGCGACGGCCAGCACGGCCAGAAAAACGGCACCGACACCCAAAAAGCTATTATAGTTTTTCATATACATATCGCCTCTCAGAATATATAGTATTAAACATGTTTATCATCGGCAGAATCGGTTTCTGTTCCAGATCCTTTGATTCTGGCGTCACGAGTGAATGGATGAAACCCCTGGCGATCGGAATCGATCAATCCGGCTTCTTCACTTGTTCGAGCGACGCCGTATCGGAGCCGGTTGTCGACGGGACGTGAAGCAGGGCGCACCGTTCGAGGGTGAGTTCGCCAAGTGCCATTTTCAGCCGGGCCCGGCTGATCGAGTAGTCGTACACCGCCTTCAGATAATTCATGCGGTGAGACATCAGTCCGGTTTCGGCCCCGAGAAGGTCGCTCATGATGGCCAGCCCGGCAGCGTAGCGATCGCGCAGGATTCGAAGCGACTCGGCGCTGTTTTCAATTGCCTCACGGCTGACTCTGATGCGCTCGAGGGCGTTATTGATACTGGTAACGGCTTCGCGGATCTGCAGGTGAATCCGGTCCCGCTGCGCTTCGGCCATCAGCTTGAGCTGCCTGGCCTGAGCCTGCGCGCCTGCTGCTTTGTGACGGGCGTCACCGCCGTCGGCAAGATTCCAGTCGACGCGTGCGAAAACCATACTGTTTCCATGGCCGTCGCCGCTGAACCTGTTGCGATTATGCTCAGCCGCCGCCCCAACGGCAACATGTGGTCTGACCGCGCCGCGAAACATTTTTTCACTCTGCTCCACCGCTTCCGAGCGTTTCAGAAGCGCGAGATAATCAGGCCGCTGCCGCAGGGCCGTTTCCAGAAGGACAGCCGGGACATCACCGCAGGACGTACATTCCTGCTGAAGAAGAGGCATGGTCAGTTCAAAATCCGTGGCAGAAGCAGTTCCCATGACGGTCGCGAGGCCTTCGAGAGCGAGGTTGAACTGATTCTGCATCTGCAGGCGGGTTTCTTCGTTCCGGGAGTGGTGAACCTTCGCCTGCAGCAGATCAGACTCGACCGCGCGCTGCGCGACGACCGAAGCTTCGGCATTCCGGAGGCTTTCAAGTGATGCCTCGCACGCTTTCCCAGCCACCGCCAGGCTTTCACTTGCCAACAGGACGTTGAGATAGGCATCGATCGTCTGGAAGATCACTTCCTCAGATGCATGAGCGGCATCTTGGCCGGCT
>Ga0079303_10000045_pt1 | contig 25657 bp, 15 predicted proteins | sample Methanogen_OWC_FD_77073 | JGI IMG/M metagenome (GOLD analysis project Ga0079303, IMG submission 77073) | Enriched soil microbial communities from Old Woman Creek wetland in Ohio, USA - Methanogen_OWC | ecosystem: Environmental > Terrestrial > Soil > Wetlands | place: USA: Ohio | collected...
TCAATAAGGGAAGCATACGAGGAAAGCGCTACCGCGCGACTCTCGACGCCGACTATCTCGAGAAGGTGATCCTCGGCTGATCAAGTTCCCGTTTGCCCTGCGGCCGGTATCTTCCACAATAGCGGGAGTTTCCAGGAGCGCCATCATATACTGATCCGGTCCACGGGAAAACAGGGAAGAAATGGTCTGAATATCCGGCAGCAGGTGCCGAATATCCGGCCAATTTTGTGCAAGTCCTTTCTGAATACCTTATTCAGCCCTGCACGACACTGGCATATAAATTGCTCAATTCCGGTTTCACTTGGAATAGAGAATCTTTTGAATCGGAGGTTCGCTCATGAAGTCTCGCACCGGCACGAGTATCCATGCCGTCGTTGGGCACAGCAACCCGGTATTTACCAACCGACATGCGCATGCACCCGATTCGCGCTTCGGCAGGCTCAGCGCGAACCAGGCATGAAACGACCGATCTGCAGGCTCTCTTCAGGAACGAAGCCTGCTTTTGTCATTGCTGGCACGATCGTGGCCTTTGACTTTCGTGCTCCATTCCTTCAGAACGCGGCCATTGAGAGAATGGGGGAGTGAAAACTCTATCATGTATAGAATATCAAATATATTATCAGCACTGGTTACCGCGTCATTCCGATTTCGCGGATTTTCGCTGGCCATAACAGCTCTGGCAGCACTTCTTTTCACGTTTCCGCTCTCCGCGTCAGACATGCCCGCGCACAATGGGGCCACACACGCGGCTGCAAGGGAGTCCGGGCGGGAAGTGTATTCAGAGGGTGTATCCGCCCGCAACGTGGCATCAGACACGGAATTCTGGACATCACTCGAAAAGGCCGTTTCCACGACACTTCTTCCGATAACTCCGGATATCGATGCATTCAGACTCGATCTGACAATCAGACAGGGCGACCGGGTCTGCGGCAGCGGCACGATCAGCCTGAAACAGGGCGATCACGCCCTTCTCGCCCTTTCCTCGCCTGAAGCATCGTTCCGCTATCTAGCCACAGGCGCTACGGCAACCTGCCTGCTCGATCTCGCCGGAGAACGGACGCTTTTCGTTTCCGGGCCGGAACGGCAGATACCGGTTCCGACCATCAGAATCGATCGCGCTCCGGAAGGCGATTTTGCGATGAATCTCCTGGTGAATCTCACCACCATGGCTGCCTCCAGGCCGATCGATCTTGGCATCCACCCCGGAACATCGGCCCACATCGTGAAAAAGCTCCACGAATCGCACCCCTGGTGTCTTGAAACACCTGCGGAACTCCTTTTCTCGAAAACGCCGAACGCATCACCAACGATCATGCTCAGACGCCAGGCCGGTCTCATCACAGGGTTCGAGCTGATCTTCCCACAGCAGGGCAGCCCGGCAACCGCCGTAAGCGTCACGTCTCTGGAGATTGGTCCCGCCGCACATCACCCCGATGTACGCAGCCTGTTCCCGGCGGGCAGAATTCCCGAGCCGGGCGCCGATACTCTCATAACCTTCATGCGCGGCTTTTATTCGGTTCTCTCCAGCATGATTCCGAAATGAGCCCGTATTCTCGTGGCGAAGTGAGTATAATCGCACAAGGAATCGGACGCACGAGCAGACCGGCCAGGAAGTCGAGGTCAGGCCAAACGGTCAGAAAAGCCCATTTACCGGAGGTGTTCCAAGCCAATAAACCAGCCACATCAAAGCAAGAGAGCATTGGACGGTAGAAATAGAATAGAGTGGGAGATACAATATGAAGCCAGACAACGTCTGTGTAAAATCAATATTCTTGTTTATATTCTGTATCGTTTTTGCGACTGTTTCAGCAGCTTCCGAATTCAGGTATCTGCTGCCGGCAAATGTCGTCATGACGCTTGAACCCGGACCGGTTGCCACCGGGTCGGATGAACTGACCCTGGTCGCTACGCTTCGGGCAAAAATAGGCATGCCGAAGAACATCGAAGTCTATTTCGAGTCGACTCCCGATTTCAAAGTCACTCCGGAAAAGACAAGTCTCCCGCAACTTGCGACATCCCCCCTCATGACACATGTGACGGTGACGCCGATTTCAGCATCAGCGACGACCGCCGCTTCCGAATCATGGGTTCGCATGCGCGTCGTTTATGAACCTGACTATGTCAGCCTGGCCCGGCTGGCTGAAAACCCGCTCAAGTATCCCGACCCGAACGAGCGCAAACGCATTACGGATCGCGTCACGAAAAATGCTCAGGCGCGCGCACGCCAGACCGATGCCGTCCGCTTCTTCCCGCAGATCAGCAGGCACACCCTCGAGTGAATCCCGGCAAGGCTGCTCAGTCCCGACAACTTTCGATTCCCCTTGATGACGGAGAAACACGAGAGATGATCGCAAGGATCTTTTAGAGTTCGTCTCATCAGCCGCACGAGTACTCCGGGATGAGCGGTATTTCTGTATAATGAAAGAAACTGTTCCCCACTGGAGGGCTCGTATGCGCCGTCGGGCATCAATCATCAAATCGTTCGCGATCCTCGTGCTGGGGCTGATTGCAGTCCCCCTTTCAGCATGGGGGCCCATGACGCATCTGGCGGTAAATGCGCGCGCATACTCACAGGCCGCGTTTGATTCCAGGCACCTCCTGGCCGTTCCCGAGGGGTTGAAAAGTCTGTTTATCGGCGGTGGCCCCGCGCCTGACATCAAATTCAATGCCGGTGACGAGTTTCCGAGGGAGTTTCATTTCGACCCGGAAATGATCCTGCGAATGGTCGAACTGGCCAAAAGCGATTCCCGGTATGGCCTTTCTGATGTCGCGATGGCGCTGGGCTGGGCCGGCCACCTGTTCGCTGAAGTTCCCTCGGCACATACCGCCGAGGGGTATCCCTGCACAAAGCTGACGGTTCCGTTGCCGAATGCGGGCTATATCAATCACCAGCTTTGCGAACTCTGCACCGATATCCTCACGTATCGCGAGCTGAAGGATCTTCTGCGCAAACAGGCGCTGAATCTACCGGTCCGGCTGCTCGCAGCCTCGATGAAAGCTGAGCACGAACGCGATTCCCAGGTCAGCATGCTGACGGCCGAACGGATCAAAACCGCCGGAAACGCCTTTCTGCCAACCGTCGTCGGCGTGCGCACGATCGCCGACTATCTGATCGCCGAGCGCCCCGAACTGGTCGACGAGATGGACGCCTTCTACGCGGACCGCAGCGGAAACATCGACCGGAGCGTGAACGACGTGGCTGCCATGCTGCGGGAGCACGGTTATCTGAAGGTCCCGAAGGCGTCGAATGAAAGTGCCGACCGCGCAGACCGCGTCCAGGTAGCCCTTGCCGGCACGCTGAAAGACAGAACGAAGGCATTCGTATTCGATGCATTATATAAATCGCTTCGTTCGGGCAAGGCAAACGATATCTTCACGTTCGTTGCCTGCCACACAATCGACGGCATCCTGTCGAACGGCCTGAAAAACAAATTTTCACAGGTCGCGGGAAATGCCATCGGCGGAAGCATCGCCAGCGATGAGCGACACCAGCAGGTCGTGAAAAGGTTCGTTGAAGGCCTGCTCTGCCGCCACGACCTGACATTTCCAGAAATTATAGCATATGCAATAGATGGTCTTGAAAAAGATCCGACCGGTGTCTCGAAACAGTTGAAGCAGTTTTCGGCTCTCGGCCTTGCCGATGATGGCCGCAAGCTCGTGACCAGCGCCAATCTCAACGCGACAATCGCGGAAGTGCAGCGGATCGAGGATGTCCGGCGCGAGTGGCCGTGGTTCTGGCCCTTCCGCCCGTCCGTCGAAAAGCTGGCCGAGGCCCGCTCGAAAGCCGCACGACTGATGGCATTCCAGATCATCGATGACCCGCGTTCCCCTTCTCCCTTGCGCGACCGGGCACAGGCGCTTCTGCAGGCTGATCGTACCGTTCGCACGGCGCTGTGGAACTCCCGGTCCACCAGCTGGTTTACCCCGATCACCAAATGGGAAAACCGTCAGACCCTGGAAAAAGCGGAGGCGGCTCTTGCTTCGCAGGAACGGTTTTTCGCTCAGCTTGTTCAGATTCGCCAGCGCGCCGGGGAAGGCGAAGGCAGCGCGGAAAAGCTTCAAGCTCTGTGGAACGAGGCCGATCTCAAGCGCCGCGAAGTGAAACAGTCGCTTGCGGCTGCCCGGGCAGCCCTTGAGAAAATTCCGGTCTTCCAGATCGTCGCCCGCGACAAAAAGAAAGACGAGATCAAAAGCCTTGAAGCCGCCGAATGCACCGCCGACGAGTATATCGCGGCTCTTGAGCTGCTGCGCGGCATGAATGCTTCAACGGCCGCCAACATCGCGATTGCCCCCGTTGAGCCAGGGCTTTCCACCCAGATGCCGGAAAAATACGCCGGGAAAACCGATCTCGAGCTGCGAAAGCTGCGTGAAACCGCGTATCGCACATATACCGGCCTGACCCAGAGCCGCGCAACCGATGATCCAGAGACAATCGCCGCGCTGCAGGAACTGCGTGAAATCGACCAGGCACGGCGCGCCCTCGAAACCGCCAAAAACGGAAACTGACAGCAAAAGTTTTTCAGACTTCCTTACTGGAAAACGGCACCTGTTCAACGCCGGGGCGGCGGCCGCGAAAGGCGTCGAATTCATTCATGATTTCTCTGAGGGTTTCTTCAAACGAGCCCGTACCGCCGACATCATAGGTTTTTCCCTGAGGAACGCCCGCCTTCAGATAATAGCTTTTCGAGCCCTTGCTGCCGCGCTCCACATGGATCCAGAGTTTCAGCGTGGAAATCTGGCCCAGCCTGACCTTGGAAAACGTGAAAAAGCCTCTCGAATACTCGTATAAATACCCGTCGCGCTTGTCGGCAACAAAAAAGTATTCGACACCTCGCGACACATGCACGAGCATGCAGAACCCCAGGAAAAGAACCGCGGTCGTCTGATCGGCCCGAAACAGGTGATCGCTGCCGAATCCGATGCCCAGGATCAGGCTTCCGACCCCATACAGAACGAACAGAAAAATGGCGATGGACTCGGGCCCCCCCGTCACATCGAAGACGTAGCAGACGGACGGCATCCGCTCAATCTGCCGCCGAATCGACTGTTTCCAGGGAACAAAAAGCGTCGTGAGAAAGAAAATGATCGCCGCGCCAGTGAGAACCGATGACAGTCGAGTCTGGCTGATCAGCGAATCCCTCGAAACCTCGGAAACAATCAGCGGATTTTTGGAATCACCCTCGAGAGCGAGTGCGCCTTTCGAATCGATCGAAGCCAGCCCGAACAGGTGCAGATGCGCGGGAGCGAAGTAACTGACCCTGAGGGATGTTGAATCAGGGCTGTAGCTTGAAAATCCGTCACGCGGGTCCAAATGTATTACATGATATGAATAAAACCGATTCGGAGCCCTGCGTAGACCGACATCTCCACGCGACGTGCGAACCGTGTAATCTCTTTTTCCCGCGATCGTTCGGTCAGTGACGGTATGCGAGCTTTTGCCCCTCTTCACCGAGTGAGTGAATACGGCGTTGAAATCGAGCGGCTCCTCGATCCGAAGTTTCCGGCAGAGATCCTTTTCAAATGCCGGGTCCATGACATTCCCGGCACTTCTGACAACGGGCCCGTGAAGATAAACATACCGGCCGGAACCGGGGTTGTCGGTTTCCTGTGCTTTTTTGAACGAAGCGCAGATATCCAGCTGTTCTTGCAGCTTGCCCGCAAGATGGAACGTGAAAATGACCTGAAAGACGAAAAGGATGTTCAGAACCCAGCGAAATCCGTCTCTGCGCGAAATTCTCGTTTTGCCGCCGTCGAACATGGTGCCTCCCGCAATCTGCATAAGCTGTTACCACAAGTATGCGTCGGATGAGATTTCCGCGCAACTTCTCCAGTGACCTCCCGGGACACCGCACTCCATAGACACCAAGACAGGAACGGTGAGCTTCCTTTTTCACATTCGTCTCAGGGTTTTCGAGACTCGGAGGCACGCCGGGTCCATCGAATCTGATGCGCCCTGCGGGCAGCACGTCCGGCGACTCCAAAGCATGGTAAACTGCCGGTTGTCATGACAGACTCACGGGACAAAGAACATCCAGGTCGAAAGGTTCTGCTGCTCACGGATATCGAGGGCAGTTCGGGGTGTTATGACCGCGCCGGCTCACTGCTCGGCACAAGGGAATGGGCATGCGCCTGCCGTGAGCTGACGCGTGACACAGATGCGGTTGTGAAGGCTTTTTTCGAGGCCGGAGCAACACACGTGCGGGTTCAGGATTTTCACCGGACCGGATTCAACATTTTTCGCCACAGCCTCGACCGGCGGGCCGTTCTCCGCCAGGGCTACAAGGCTGGCCCGGTTCCCGGAATCGGCTGTCCGCCACCAGTCGACACGCTCGCCATGATCGGTTTTCATGCCGCCTCGGGAACCGGCGGTTTTCTTCCGCACACGCTGACCTCCCGATTCGCCCATGTTTATATAAATGGAAGAATATTATGTGAAGCCGAACTTTTCGCCGGCGCCCTCAACGCTCCCAGCCGGCAGCATCTTCGGACCAGACTGTTTTCCGGCTGTCCCGTCGCGTGCAAACAGGCTGCCACCGCACTGCCGGGCATTCAAACATACGAGATTCCCAAATTGCGATCCGGCCTCACGCCGGAAGAGAATCCGTCGGCAGCCGAGGTATGGCGGGCAGGGCTCGCACGCGCGGCGCGCGCATCTCTCGAATCACCCGGCGCGGAACTCCCTTCCTGGAACGGCCCATTCCGCATTGAAGTCGAAATGAGGGACGGAGAAACCGCCGCAAAAACGGCAGCACGCCGATGGAACCTGGATCATTCGGGAAAAACGGTGATGTTTACCGTTCTCAACCGGCTCGATCTTTTCCGCAGACTCTCGGATATCGCATACATGCAACCCTGGATGAAACCGGCAGTTCAGCTCCTGTTGCGTCTCGCTGACATGCGTGGCCGGCGGGCGCTTTCCTGGGCCGCCAATGACGGATAACAGCACCAGACACGGATCAGTATGGTGGGGTGCGGCAGTCATCCTGCTGGCGCTCATACTCATGAAGCCATGGAGTTCGCCGGATCCGAACCGGCACTCCCCACCGGGGTGGCTTACCCTCGGCCACGCCGGCCAGTTCCGGGCGCTTCAACTCGAGGGCGGGCTTCTTTGGGCGGGTGGGCGCGACGGTCTGCTCCTCGTCGACTGGCGGCGCGGCATCGAAGTTGCCTTGCCGTCGGGCACTCCCCCGGTCCACGGCATTGAAGCGCTGGCCCTCGATGCCTCTGGCACGCTATGGATCGGCCATGAGCTGGGCCTGATGGCACGTATTGGGGGAGCATGGCGGGAACAGCCATACGGCATGCCGGCAGGAAAAGTCATGGCACTGACGATAACCCGGAACGGGGAGATCTGGGCCGGCACCTGGAACGGCGCAGCGCAGCTCGACAGCGGCACCTGGAAGTTTCTGACCAGCCAGGACGGTCTTTTGCACGACCAGACGAAGACGATCTTCGAAGATTCGCAGGGCGGCCTCTGGTTTGGCTCGTATGCCGCTCCCGCGGGAGGCCTTGTGCGAATCGCAGGCAACATCAAAACGACCTATGTGCCGCCGGACCGGCTTCCGCACGCGAATGTCGTTGCCATGGCCGAAGACAGGCTGCATCGCGTCTGGGTCGGCACAGGCTTTTTCGACAGGGGCGGTCTCACCTGCATCGAGAACTGGGCAACGGGAACCCCGTGCCTGAAGACACGAGGACAGGTCGACGGGCTGGCAGGCCAGAAGTGCCGTTCTATTTTCGAGGACCGCTCGGGAATCCTGTGGTTCGGCTCGGAGATGGACGGCCTTGCCCGCTTCGACGGCGCGACATTCACGATTCTGACTCCGCGCGACGGGCTCGGAGGCAACGAGGTCATGAACATGCTCCAGGACCCGGACGGCAACCTCTGGATGGCCACCAGCAGCGGCCTGACTCGTCTTGCCTCCACAAGTCCCCTCCTTCATCCGGAATGACCCCGGAATATTGATTTCATGATCGGAAAGCTTTAGGCTGAAGACTGAATAAAAGACCTGAAATGAGAGAATTGAACCCTGATGTCGCAGTTTGCGGATCTTGAGAGTCGGTATCGTCAGCTCAGCGGGCAGCATGCGCGCGGAGAAATCGACGACAATGCGTTCATCGGTGCCGTTAACGCTCTTCGCACGACGGACGGCGAGGGCAGATGGTGGCAGATCGAGGCGGGAAGCGGCCGCTGGCTCTGCTGGGACGGCCAAGCCTGGCAGCATGCAACGCCACCCGGGCAGAGCCGGGCCGAACCAGCCCAAGCAGCTCCGGCCAACAGGAGAACACCCCACGACATTCCGGAAGGCATCACCGGGGAACAGGCGGGCGCCGTATCGCTGACCGCTCTGCCGGGGTATCTGAGTATTTCCTGGGCCGCCATGGCACAACAAACCATTGCGGGCATTCCGATGCGCCTGGTCACCGCACTCAAGGCGGCAATCGTCGCCTGGCTCGCCCATACCTATCTGATGGCCGTCACGAACGAAGGATTCCAGGACAGTTCCTGGGTCGGGAAATTCATCAGTTCTGACGGATATGAGAATCAGGCCCTCTCCTCATGGGCCGTCGGCGGCGGCTTCATCTGGTTCATCTGGTCGAAGCTGCGCTCATCCGGATTCATCGCCGGCATACGAGGGGCGTTCGCGCTTCCTCAGACGCTGCTTCCGCATTTTCGTCAGGCTCAGAAGCCAAACTTCATCGCCCTCGGGTTGGGAATCGCGGCAGGCTATTATATCAGTGGATATTTTTCAATACAAATACAGCTTGCCGCGAGTTTCTGGAGCCTGACCACGCTCGGCACGGCATTTCCGCTGCTCCTGGCCTCGCCGATCGCACGACTGGCTTCAGGCGCAACCAGGTTCCTGCCGCCGAACATGCCGGCCATTTCCGGCCCGGAAGGGGTAGCCTGGCCCGCGGCCGTCCAAGTCGGCTGTCTCGGTCTCGCCGCGGGTCTGTTTTCCGTGGCGCCGTGGGAATGGGGAACAACAGTTGCCTGGGTGATCATCCTCGGCTCGGTATTTGCCATCATCACCCAGGGTGGGAAAACGACTCCTATATCGCCGCGGGCATCCCTCTTCATCGGTGCCGGCCTGACGGCGCTCGCCTGGTATTTCGGCCACGATCAGGCCGCATGGGCACACGACGGCGGCTGGGCGGAGGGCGTGAACCGGAATGATCCGCTGCACAAGCAGTTCATCTCCTGGATTCAGAGCGAAGGCGCGACCGAAACGATGAAACGCGGCATTCCGCCTTCCATCAGCGCGGGCGCAGGTGCCGCGGTCGTCGACAGCAATACGAAAACCACGATCTACTGTCTCCAGGTCAACACCCACACTCTCGCGGTCACCCCCGAACAACCCGGCGAACTGCTTGCCGCAGTCTGGAAGAGCGAGAACGGCGGGCCGACCATTCCGGCAACCGACGCCGGTATTTCGATCACATCCGATGGTTCCTCGTGGCTGACCCTCTCAAACAGCGGCGGAGGCTGGCGGGCGACGTGTATGGTCGGCCAGAACGCGGAGGCGCCACTTCCGGCCGGACAAATACCCGCCCCCGGCTGGGTCACGGTCACGGGCAGCGGCGGCGGCCAGACGTGCACGGCAAGCGTCTGCGTCACTCCCGGCGGCGCGGCGGAATACGTTCTCGAGGTCTACTGAGCAGGAGCGCAACACGATGGCAACCAGTTCCGGAAAAACATTCGATATCGCCTACGATGCAGCATCCAAGCGCTGGACGCCCACGCGCATGCATATCAGCCTGAAAGCGCTCGACCAGAAGACGAAAACCTACGAACCGTGCGACATCGCGAATCTCGGCGTCACCGGCACGCCGGAAAACTGGCTATCCGTCTCTCTTTCGCAGCAGGACAAACTCGTCATCGCTGATGTCTCCGTAACCGACGAGTTCGCCAGAGCGCCGGGCGAGTCCAAGTTCGACAAGCCGATTCCCATAACCGTCGAAGCGTTCACGCCGCCGAACGCCGAAGGCAGACAGCAGAAGCTGAAAGCCGAGTGTTCGGTCCAGGTGCAGGCGCCGGGGGTCGTCATGGGATGGAGCTTACAGCCCGATGACTGCTGGAAAGAAGGCCAGATCTGGATTCCCGCCGACGCCAAAACCGTCGCCAAACTCTCGGTATGGGTCGAACAGCCTGACCCCGAAACCGGCCAGATTTACCGGGCTCCCGACGATGCATACAAGTTCACCTTTCAGTGCGATCTGCAGAAAGACCTGCTCGTCTGCACGGACGCGCAAAAAAGCCTGCTGCCGCCCGACAGCCACTGGCAGACGCCGAAACCGCGCGGCGATCTGAAAGAACCGGCAGGCGGCACGCTTCAGATCTATGCCTGGAGCACCTCGGGCAAGCAGAAGCGCCCCGACGGCGAGTTGAAAATACCAGTCAATATATTTTCACCGGCCATCAAGCCCGTCGTGACCTTTTCCCCCGAACTCCCGGCATTGCCCGGAAGCCCCGTCACGATCACGCTGGAACTGACCGAGGAAAGCCGCGGCGAACCGATCGCCGACACGGTGGTCGCGCTGAGCTGGTTCGGCGCCTCGAAGGGCAGGCCCGTCGGTGCCCTGACGATGGACTCGGGTCGGACCGACGCGAAAGGCCTGGTCGAGTTCACGTATACGCCGCCCGACGAGCTCATTTACAAGCCCGGCATTCGGCTTTTCGACGAGATGCAGATCGTGATCGGTGAGGGCGACGCACGGCAGCCGCTCGAAAAACCGCTCGTCGTGCCTCTCGCACCGAAAATAGCCGGTTTCATCACCGTCAAGAAAAAGGGCATTCGCGACGACAAGGATGCGACGCCGTTCGAGATCGCGCCGGAACTGCTCAAGGGGCCGGTTATTGAAGGCACGGTGCTGCTGCCATGCGAGATTCCGGACGAGAAAACGGTTCATTTTCCCGTCGCCAACGCGTCGATTTCCTTCACGTTCGGCGAGGCCGGCGGACCTTCGATGACGGTGCGAAGCGGAACGCAGGGTTTGTACAAACTGCTGATTCCCGAGCTGGAAGCAGCTTTCAAACAGGCGAAACTCGAAGCAGGGCCCGTCAAGCTTCCTACTGACCCCGAGGCTGGCGAAGTGCCGCTGACCGCGCTTCACCAGGAGGCTGAATCCATCATCGCCGACTACGAAGGGCGATTCGAAAGAGACCGCATCAATCTCGACCTTTTCTCTCCCGATTTCGTGAAGCAGGTCCGCGCCTACAGAAAGACGTTCTGCGAACAGATCGCGAAAATGACCGAGGATAAATACGACACGGTTCTCGGCGGCGCATCCCTTCTGGGAGCCGCGCTGGAAGGGTCCAGTCTTTATTTCAAACGTTTTAAATGCCACGAGGACCTCACCCGCGACCGGTTCGAAAACCTGCTCAAGAGCATTATAAATATAGGGCTCAGTATTGCAAGTGCGAGCGACAACCTGAAAAAGCTCGGCGGCTGGCTTCTGGAAAAAGGGCAGCGCATCGTTCAGTGGCTCGCGAACACGCGTTTCGGCAAATGGATCGTTCGCGGCGCCTCCTGGTTCGGCGATATGGCAAGCCAGTTCACAAATCCGGTCATCAACCAGCTGATGCCCTATCTGAAACAGCTCCAGAGCGGATTCAATTCACTCCTCGACAAGCTGGGCGGCTTCGGCCGGACGATCAAGTCAAAAATCGGAGGACTGGTCGACGGGCTGATCGAAGCGATCTCTGGTCTCGCTCAAAAACTTCAGGAGCGCATTTCCGGTTTCCAGTCCAAGCTGGGCGAAGCTGCATCACGCTGGGACGAACTGAAAGGGTGGGCGGCAAAAGCAGCAAAGGAAGCCGCCGAAGAAGCCCCCGACTGGATATCCGCTTTCTGGGAATCCCTGAAAAGCGTGTTTGCAACGGTATTGGACATCGTCGGAACCCTTCTCTCGAAGCTCGGCACGATGTTCAAGACCGCCCTGACGGCTGCGTTCGCCTGGCTCTGCAAAGCCGGGCGGTCCCTGTTGTCACCTGTGATGGAAAAACTCGCCGGGTTCGGCGATGAAGTGCTCACGAAAGTCGCCCAGTTTCTCAAGACCGACATGAAAAGGGTCGTCGATGAAGTAGAGGACTGGGACGGTTCCTTCACCGATTCCGGCATCGGCAAGATCATCGACACGGCCGTCGGCTCCATCATCGATGCCGTCATAGGCTCGGACAACGCAACCGACAACAAGGAGTTCGCGATGGACGAAGCCCGCATGCGTCTGAATCTGTTCGGCCGCGAGCCCACGAAGGTGGTCGGGTTCGTTCACATGATGGCAAAACACATGGATGCCCCCAAAGACTGGGAAGCCCGTCGCCACAGGTTTGCGCTGGAAGTCGGCGACATGTCGGCCGACTATGGGGATTATGAAAAGGCAACCGCGACCATCGATGAAGTCATGGACATCGTCAATACTCTCGTAACCGTCGGCGGTCTTGCGGTCATCCTGATCGGCATCGTCGTCACGGGCGGCGCCGCAAGTGCGGCGGCTGCCATTCTGAGCAAGCTGACAGGAAATATCGAAAATGCGTTCACGATCATCAAAGCCGCGATGTGCGATCTTCCGCAGGCCGGCGTGGCCGTCGTGCTGATGGTCATGCTCGTCGTGCGGTATGACTGTCTGGTGACCCAGCTCGTCATCGGCCCGCCGGCCGGCGGAGAGGCGACGACATGAGCGATGCGACGGAACTTGTCCTGACCACGTTCGAGCCGGCTCTCGACGAGCTTGCCAGGCGCGTTGATTCGGGATCCGACCCCGCCGGCACGGTAAACGCCGCGCTGGCACTGTTTCAGGGAATCGCCGCCACGGCCATGCTTCCCGGCGGTATTCCCGGAATCGCCGGCAATACGTTGGAGAGTCGATGGGACGGCGTTTTTGAAGACGGCAGGCTCAGGCTGATCCGGCCGGGGTATCAGTTCTCGGCATCCCTGGGTATGGGCTTGCTGCAAAGCGCCATTTTGAACGGCCCGGCAACGATAACATGGTCTGTTCTTCGAAGCGAGAAGGGTCTCCATATTACGGTGAAGTCACCGGCAGGCGGCACATTGCACGATCTTTTCATCGGGCTGACCGGAGAAACGAGAGATGAACGCGACACGGCCGGCAAACTTCGCAGAATAAAAGAGGAGTTCGACGAGATCAATCGGCGACCGATCGAGTCTCTGCCGCATGGCAAGCCCGCCGGCGGAACCAGCTCGTCAGCCGGTTCTGTATCGCCGGACTTCGGCAACATCGGTGAACTTTTCGGCCAGGCCACGAAAGGTGCCGCGGTCGCCGCGGCGGGAGCAGCCATGGCTGCCGCTGCAGGAGCTGCGGCCAGAGCCGCCGCTGGGCCTGAAACGGGCAAAAAAGCAGGCCCGCCGGCTCCACCGCCTCCGCCACCAGCCCCAAAGCCTGAAACACCTGCCGTCGCACCTCCAAGGCCCAGTTCACCGGCAGTTATTCCGGCACCGCGGCCAGTATCTGTTCCGGTCATGCAACAGGCGGCTCCGATCGCATCTATCCATAATCTGAAACTCGTTTTTCGTCTTCCGGATGGCCGGACACTGGATACTCCGTCCTATCCCGCCGTTATCGGCCGTTCCGAAGGGGTCGAAATCCGGCTCGACAGCACCCGAGTGAGCAGGCGTCATGCCCAGCTCGACCAGGATGCCAACGGCTTCTGGCTAACGGATCTGGGAAGCGCCAACGGCTCTTTTCGGAATGATGTACAATTGATTTCCCGCACGCATCTCGAAAACGGGGACCGGCTGCGGTTTGCCGACATTCTGCTGAATGCCGAAATAGAGGGTGGCCCCATCTCGGCAGTCGGAATGGCCACGACAGCGTTCCAGGTTCCCGAAGAGCTTCGCTCGCCACCGCCCCCCAGGCCTCCGCAACCACCGCCTGCCGGGGCAAAATCATCCACCTGCGCGCCTCTGCCGCCGATTCCAACACCGACAGCCCCCCCCATTCCTGAACAACGGATCTCTGCCGCTTCCGTAAAAACGCCATGCCCGGCCTGCGGTCATCACTGTCCGCCCGAAGCCGCCTTCTGCCGGGCCTGCGGAGCGCCCTTGAATGCCCGGATCTCCTGCTCCGCCTGCGGCAACGATCTCAAGCCCGCCGATACTTTCTGTGAAAAATGCGGGAACCCGGTATCCGCACCTCAGATCCGTCCCGATGGCACACAGCCCGCGGAGTCTGTTTTAGCGGCATCCTCTCTGCGCATGCCGGGCTTTCTTTTCGGGCTTTTTTTTACCGTGCGGCTGATTTCGCTGGCGGCTCAGATTTCGCCGAATATCCTTTTCCTTCCTCCGGTGCTTCTCACGATCGTTCTCGGGTATTCCACCTCAATAATGGCTTTCATCACAGGAACCGGCGGCGGCATTTCCAGATTCACCGCCCTGCTGCTGACTCTGGCTTACTGTTATAACGGATTCCCCAGATTCGCCCTGTTTGCCCAGCAGATCTCAGCAAACCCCGAAAGGGTTATGTCCATCGGCCCGGTAGCTCTGTCAGATGCAGTCTGTCTCCTGCTGGCGCTCTGGATACTCCGCCGATCATGCCGCTTTCCAAAATAATTGGAGCCGTACATTTACAAATCAGCTCATCCCGGTTGCCTGAAGATATTTTCTCTGGTAGACTTCCACCGTACAAGTGATCTTTAGAGGTACATTCCCGGGTTCGCTCTCAGCGAGATAAACCGAGAGGAGAATTTTTCATGCTTGATACAATCGAACTGTTCAACGGCCTCACGCGCCAGGAGCTTGAGCAGGTCGCGTCGATCACGGTTGCCGTTACGTACAACCGTGGCGAAGTGATCTTTCAGCAGGGCGACTTTTCCCGAGACTTTTATATCGTAAAAACAGGACAGATAGAAATTTCGGTTCGCGATATATTCCAGGAGCACAAAGTCGTTGCCATCCTCAAAAATGGCGACTTTTTCGGTGAAATGGCCCTGTTCGACAAGGATTCTGCCCGGTCCGCCACGACCACGGCGCTGCAGCAGACCATCCTGCTCAAAATCCCCGGCCAGGATTTCGAGCGGCTGCTTCGCGAGAAGCCTTCCATCAGCTTCAAGCTTCTCGGAGCTCTCAGCCGGCGGCTCAAAACAGCCAACATCTCGACCCAGCCGATCACGGAGAAAAAGCGCGAAGCCAAGATCGTCACCATCGCCTCGGCCCGCAACGGCTACGGCAAAACCACCTTCGCGACCACGCTGTGTCATATGCTTGGCGCAGAACTCCCCCGCAAGATCCTGTATGTTGACCTCGACGTTTATTTCGGTGACGGCACGTTTGTCATGGGCGTATTCTCTCCGAAGTCGGTTCTCACCTTCTTCGAGGCCGTCAGATCCGGAATCGCCGGCTGGGATGTCCTGGTCCGCCATCTTGTGCGGCACACCGACAATCTTTACAGTCTGCCTGCCCCGAGCGATTTCCTCGAAGGTGAGAAAGTCGAGGCCTCTGACTTCATATCAGCCATCAAGGTCTGCCGCCAGTATTTCGATTATATTGTCATCGATACAGACAGCAGCGTATCCGATCTTCTGCTGAATGCCATCGATCTTTCCGATCACCTCTTCTTCCTGATCGATATCGCCGATGCGCTGGCAATCAAGAACAACGCCCGCTTCCTGCAGGGAATGGCGCATCTGAACATCTCTGAAACCAGGGTCAACCTGCTCGTCACCAAGACGGAAGAGTCTTTCGACCCCGAGAAAGTGAAGAAACTTTTCAAATATCGTGTTCTCGGCGGTCTGCCGCAGTTCAAGACAGCCCCCCTGGAGCACGGCCAGAGCATGTATCAGCGCAGCCCGACCAGTCCCTACAGCAATGTCGTCCGGCTGCTGGTACGCACCGTTCTTCAGGAAACAGCTCTCCAGACTCAGGCGCAGGGGGGCTTCATCTACAGATTCCTGTTCGCCCCCGACAAGGGCGAGCACAAGTCGGCCTCGCCCGTCATGCCTGAACTTCAGATCTCCACCGAACTGCTGACAACCATCAATGAAGAGTCCTGCGGCTCTCTCCTGAAATATGCCCGTGCGAACATCACGCATGGCGACCTCGAAAAAGCCCAGGCAGACGCCATGCGGTTGGTTCCCCTCTGCCCGAGGTCAAGCGCGGTCTATCAGATTCTGGGCGAGATCTTCACGCTCCAGAAAAACATCTCGATGGCGGTAGATGCGCTCAAGAAGTCAATTGAGCTTGATCCGGCCAATCACATGGCGCTGGGGTATCTCGCCCACATCATGTCCGATGATGAAATGCGCGCGAAAGCACTCATGACGGTCAGGGCCAAAATCGCATCGAATCCTGACTTCCCTGATATGCACAATGACTGCGGCAAGCTGATGTTCCAGTTTCATATGTATGAAGAGGCGATCCAGCAGTTTCGCAAAGCCCTCGAACTGAATCCTCAGTATGCGGAAGCCAGGCTTTACATGGCGATGTGCCTGGGCGAAAGCAACGAGATCGAAGCCGCGGTTCGCGAACTGATGAACATCAAGCCAAAAAACATCCGGGTGTATTACCTGCTCGGTATCTACTTCAACAGCGCGGGTCAGTTCTACGAGTCGATGCAGGCGTTGTCCGTCGTCGAAAACCTGCAGTCCAACTACTTCGATGTCGCCGAGCGCCTGGCAACACTGCGCGAGTATTTCGACAAGCTGAACAGCCTGCTTAACATGCACCAGGAGCTCCTGGATGCCCATCCGAACTACCCCGATCTCCACCTCAAAATGGGCAATCTGCTGCTGATGGTCGGCCGGTACAAAGAGGCCGAGCAGAACTTCAGGGAATCTCTGCGTCTGAACCCCGGCTACACGGCCGCCAAGCAGAAGCTCGAAGCACTGAGCAACATGCCGACGTATACCTCCGTGCTTACGAGCGAGCTCGAGCAGCATATGGCCGATGCCCGCCAGGGGTCGCAGCAGCCGTTCGATGTCGAATTGCGCTTTGAAAAGCTTCCCGGAATTGAAGCAGCAGCGCGTAAGGGGCACGTCGAAGCATTCTCCGTACGGCTTCGCAACCAGCGCGGCGGCCGCGAGATCAACATGCCGCTTTCCCCGGAGAACCTCAACGAGGGGAAACTGATCATTCACTGCACCGGGCTTGGCCGCGTAATGCCCGATGATCTGCTGGTTCTGCAGATGGTTGAAACCAAGACGAATGCCGTCGTTGCCAGCATGCCCGCGCTCGTAACGGCGAATGATCTGTGGTCGGGCCGCCTGGTACTCGATCTGACCGGCGAGCAGGCCCGGTTGTGGCATTATCCCGGCGCCGGACTCACCGAAGATCTGGCCCTGCCTGTTCGCTACTTCTGCGTGAACGTCCAGTCGGTGGCTCTCGCGCGCGGTCTGCGTGCCACTCCTCCGGTCTGGCGTGCCGAGCTGGTAAACCCGAATACCGGGGTGAAAGCGACCGGCTACCCGAACCCCGACCAGTCCGAGCTTGCCACATTCACGCTCACCTCGACCGACGGCAAGGATGTGGTGCGTGTTTCTGATCGCATGCACCTTCGTGTTTTCTCGGCAAACGGCAAAGAAGCGGTCTCCATGGACTTCACCGTTCTCCAGGAAGACATCGACTCGTTCTGCAAAACAATCTCCGTCAACAACCTCCCCCAGACCGACGAATTGACCGTCGAAGCCCAGTAACTTTCCGACAGAGATCTCCACACCCCCGACGGGCCTTTCCGCCGGGGGTTTTATTATCCCGCTCAACGTGAACCCAACTTGAAATATCGACGTTCATTGCCTTTATGGAGTTCGGTGATTGTGGCAGCCGGCACGATTTCGGGGTACAATGAAAACAGAGGATGAGGATCAGGTAGAGGGGGGGCACCCGTGATTACTGTCGCCAACTGGCTGAAAAGAATGTTTCTCCGGCTCCGGAAGAGCGGCAACCAGCGTCCCGCTCAAACGCGGCGGTCAGGGGTCACTCTCGCGGAAGCCCTTGTCATGATCATCGTGGCCGGCAATCTCATGATCCCGGTTATCGGCACTCTCCAGAACGGCCTCGAGCGCACGAACGCCTACTCCCACCAGGATCGCATGCGAACCATCGCCCAGAGCGAACTCACCAGGATTCTCGCTGAAAGCACCTATCTGCGCCAGCCAATCGTTGATTACATCGCCACGAAAACCTGGCCAATCGATGATCCACAGCCGGTTGCCACCTATGTCATGGAAGTCAAGATGCTTGAAAATATTCGACTCGCCACCCTTGCATCGCCTGGGAAGGGCGACTTCCCTGAACCGGAAAACATGATCGGAACACAGCCGACCAATCTGAAAACAGTCGTGGTAACCGTGACCTATCTCCCGGATGAAGGCGATACGGTGACGCCAGCGCAGATACGTCTGTTTTCGATGATTGCAATTCCCAGGTCCTTCAACCCGAATCGCGTTTTCATCGCCGACAAAGATAATATCTGTATCTATGCTATCGACCCAAAAACGCGCAACGTCGTCGAAACATTCGATCTGCCCCGCACGCATCCCAATAAAACCAACACTGCCAACCATCCCTATCGTCCTGGCAATATCGCGGTCCATCCGAATTCCAACTGGGTCCTCACTCAGCGCAAAACCAGCCTGCTGTTGACAGATGTCGCCGTCCAGTCCCCCACCAGGCGGACCTCCGTCGAGGTTTACGCGACATCCACCCTCTATCTCAAAGACCCCACCAGCAACGACGAAATCCGCAAAGACCGCGGTGTGGCTTTCCGTCCGGACGGCCGTTACTGCTACGTGACCTCGAACTCACCCGCCGGGTTGTCCGTCTACTCCGTTCCAGACACATTTGGCACAATTTTCGCTCTCCAGCGGTTTTTCCCTATTGCAGACGACAAGTTTGTCGATCTTCAGGTCGGAGATGATGGGTATATATATATCGGAGATTATAATTATGACTCCAGGTGTTTCAGACGCCTGAACATGTATGCACCGATAGCCCAGGCCGCACTTGAAGATTATGCCCTGGCAGACTGGACAACCGGCTCGAACCCGAGCAAACATGCAATCGCCGCCTGCCCTTCCCGGGATGGGCGCGATGTCTATGCGGTCTGGGAAGGCGGGCTGGTCAGCTGGTCGCCGTCCGACAACCCCGCCACCTGGACCTACGCACAAATCACCACACCCACGTCCCTGAGTGGCGAAGATCTGCAGGACATCCAGGTGACCGGAGACAACACTCTTGCGGTCGTCTCTTCAAAGAGGGGTGGTGGTAATACCCGTATATACGGTCTTTCGCTCCCGATGGAGATGAGCAAGATCAATCCCTGGTCGACACCCAACCAGACTGCCTATCCGGGCAGCGGGGACGTCACAAATCAGGTTATTCTCAGCCCGACGCTGAACGAGATCTGGGTCGACAGAAAATCGGCAGGCACCATCTACGCCATTGATGACGCAGGCCTTGCCGCGGGCTCCTACACGACACCCATTCCCCCCAGCACATCAGGCATTCCCGACGATCGGACGATTACCTTCGTTCCCAATGGTGACGCAGGCTGTGTCACGGCCAAGCCGCCGGAACTGGTTGCTGTAGGGTGCTCAAACTTGTCCGGCGTGAATTCGGTTGAATTCATAGACCCCTATGCAAAATTTCATTACGAGGATTTAAGCCAGATCGCTTCGTTCACTCCCTCCCATCTCGCGTTCAATGGTGCGGGAAGCCGCCTCAGCGCCTGTTACAACATTTTTTCCTCGCTTCCGGCCGAGTTTGACGTGTTCACCCAGAACAACCCAGCCCCCATCGACCCCGCGGGCTGGGGAGTTACGGCCGACCGCCGGCCCACCCATCACGTCTATTTCCAGAATGGCGGCCGCCTCATCCTGAAATGCGGGACCTCAACCGGAAACAATGGCTATTTAGCCTTCGATAAAAACGGCGTCGCCCATGCCGATGTGGATTTCAATCTCACGGCTTCGATGAGTGACGTCGTAGCCCTGAACGACGGCGGAGCGCTCGTGCTCGTGAACGACTTCGTCAACAACTGGACCCGACTCGACCGCATCGGCCCCGATGCCGAAGTCTGGACAAAATGGGACAGCCGCTTCGACAACTTCCCGCCGCAGGGCGCCACCAAGATGGCCGTCAGCCCCGACGACAGCCTCCTGGCCCTTTATAACCCCCGAATTGCTCCAACCGGCAGTGTTAAACGAACAGCCAACATGACTTCGCCCTCAACCCCAGCACCAAACAACATCATCGTTTCGCAAGGTTCCGGCTGGGAAGCGTTTGATGGAGATCCGGCTACTCAATGGAGTGCCGCAACCAATATGGGTGCCGTATGGATCACCTATGACTTCGGCTCACCGGCTTGTATAAATAGCTTAAGTTATATAGTTGGAACCTATATTGGCACACCTGCGCCCAATGTCTTTGTGATTGAGGGAAGCAATGACAACACCACTTACACCACTCTCTATTCCGGCTCGGGGGCAGCTAATTTTTCCTGGCAAACCTATACATTTCCAAACACAAACACTTACCGATACTATCGCCTCAACGTCGCTAATACTCATTCGAGTGCCTGGGAACCAACACTGATGATCACCTACTACCATTTTGCAATAAAAGAGATGTATTTTGGTGGTTCCTCCCCGGTCATCCCGGAATCTGTAAAGGTATTCGATCTGCGCAGCAATGATTTCGGAAAACTGACTCAGCAGAAAGGCCTGATCAGCGACTATCGCAACGACATATCGGGCAATTTTGCCACGGCGGTTCTGCCAGGCTATACGATGACCGGAACAACATACAAACTGATCGACAATTTCACTCCCCGTCATGCTCTCGCAAACATGAGGGACTACCCGGCAAATTATTATTTCGACAATTCTGGTTACTTCTCGGCGGGAGGCAGCTGCAACCGGTTTTTCGGATATCTCAGAATTCCCGATGCTGTTACGGCTATGACACTGTCCACTCGCGATGCAAGCAGGTTCTTTCTTGAACCGACTCTGACACCCTATCAGGATGCCGCCTGGGGCTCCCTCGGTGAGCTGACAGGCGCCCCACACACGGTGAGCCTCGCCAACGGACCGAGAGTGCAGTTCGAACATATGAGCAATGACGCGTTGACCGGAATGGCACCTTTCTATTCAACCGTCAGCGGCGCTGCCGTAGGCTGCTCTGGGGTAGAACATGTTTCAGGAAATGCGATTACCGATCTGCACCCCCTCGGAACCTGGAAGCGCATTCCGACGGATTACACAACACCGTTGCGGTTTACGCCGCAGTGTTTGAAAAGCTGGTCCGATGCGTCGCCAAACACCAATCCGAACCGCTATTATCTGTGTTACTCACGGGATGTGGCATCGCCGACTCTTTACATCTTGAATGCCGAAACCAGCAAACTGTATGCAGTTCCCTTCGGAGATACTGTCATTTCAAGTCCTCTGGCCGCCAGCATCACGGCGAACGCCGCACAGGGTATGGCGATTACTCCCGATGGGCAGCGGCTGATGATCGCAGCGAAGAATCCTTCTCCAAACCGGGTGTATCTGGTTGATATCTCCACCCCGGCCCAGGCCAGCTTCATGAAAGTCATCGCCCACATCAATCTGCCCATGCCACCCACCTGCATCGCCGCGCGACCTTTCAATCGCTTAAACAGCAAAAAGAACACCTACGAGGTCGTCGCCAATCTTCCCGATGGCATCGGCGGGAACAATCAGGCAGCAGTTGCCTCCGGTGGTATCTACTATTTCGGTGAACAGGCCGCCATTCTCGGTGCCGTTTCGCAAACCGTACTACAGTTCAACCCCATGCTGAACAGCGTAGCCCACAAGGCAGGCAAGCTTCCCAAAGCTGTTCACGACCATGCGGTGTTTGCCTATGATGGTGATCTGTATGCCTTGAATGGCATGGATTCTTCGGGAAACGCCCTTTCTTACGTCCAGCGCTGGAATCCGACAACCAACTCCAGCCTTACCTCCTACGAGCCTCCTCTTCCTTCCGGGCTTACCCACCGCTGGCAGTTCGATGAAAACACCTCGACAACCGCGGCTGATTCGGTTGGCGGGCAAAACGGCACGCTGGACGGAACTGTTGGCTGGGTCCCTGGCAAATTTGGAAGCGCCGTCTCGCTCAGCGGCAGTGCCGGATGCAAAGTCAGCGTTTCCGCTGATACTTCTTTGAATCTGACATCGCCTTTTACTGTGGCGCTCTGGGTTAAACCAACCGAGCTCCCCCCCACATGGGAGGCCATTCTCGGAAAATATTCGAGCTCTGCAACCCCCAATTATGCATTCAGTATTTGGACAAATAACGGAAATGGAAGTACCGGTGACTTGGAAATTTGGTACGATTCAACATGTGTTCGAGCGGTTAGCAGCTTTTTTGCTATCAATAGCTGGGTTCATATCGCTATAACGTATAATGGTTCTAATCTGGTAATTTACAAGAATGGCACCCAGGTAAGTAACACCGCGGAATCCATTCCCGGGGCAAACGCCGTCTCAATGGCTTTTGGCGCAAGAAGCAGCAGCGATGACACTTACAATTATCAAGGCCATATCGACGATGTTCAGTATTATAACCGGGCTTTGTCTGCCGCAGAAGTCAGCGTCGCCATGAGCGGCGGCGCAACAATTGCTTCAGATCGGTATATGTCAAAGATGGTGGAGGATGATGCCGTTACCGAAATCAAGAGGTTCGTGCAGGGCGGTACCATGACGCCGTATGGGTATATTACAGGTGGCGGCGCGGAGGTCGGCACCACAGGCGGAGACCGGGCGAATTGCCAAGTATACTGGCCACATGCCATTGCCAACTATATAAGTGCCAGCAATATTTTCTACGGGCTTTCCCGCGAGTTGCCGCCGATACCTGAGGCCTGCCACGGTCTCAGCTTCGTCTATCACAAAGGCTACCTCTACCAGATCGGCGGCTCAGGATGGAGCGGAGCTCTGGTCGGCGGGGTCAAGAGGTTCGATTTTGCCACCAACACATGGACAACCTTGACGGCCGCCGCAGACACGGATTCCCTGACCGATCCAACTGGGCTGATGACACGCTACATGCAGGGAGCCCGTTCCTTCGGCAATGAGATTTTCGTGTTCGGCGGCGCAGAAGCCAATGGAACCCTCATCAATGACCCTGTCGCATGGAACCCCGATACGAAGGTCGTTCGCCGTCTGCCACCAATTCCCCCGACAACGGGCGGCACGTCCACGACCGATTCATCTCCTATGATGCGAACCATAGGGATGACAGTCATCCCCTGTGGACCCGCCATCTACCTGTTCGGCGGCGGGCCGGCTTGGTCAACAGGCGGTTCCGGCCAGGTGCTGAAATACACGCCATGATCGAAGTGACCGAATACTCCGACATGCCAACCGCCCGTATCCTTCGACAGGCACGGGGCGGCCGGCGGGGTTTTACGCTGATGGAGCTCCTAGCTGCTCTTTCGATCATCGCAATCATGGCCAGTGTTTCCATGCCGGCGATGGATAACTTCTTTTCGTCGCAGCGGGTCGCGGCGGAAGCAAACCAGTTCATTCAAAATGTCCGGATGGCCCAGTATCAGGCGATGGAAACTCAAATATATCATAGATTATATCTTTACCCCGACGGAACGGGATACAAGCTGAGCAGTTACGCCCGGCCGGCCGTGTGGAATCATCCGACCACCGTGGCGGTGGCGGATGTGGCCGCCGCGGCCACTCCGGCCAGCGCGAACTGGGTCGACATAACCGGGCAGGAGATCATCGAGTTCGATCCGCTCGTGAAGTTTACTCCTCCTTCGGTAACCGTGATTTTTTTCAGCCCGGACGGCATGCTGCTGACCTCTCCGGAAAACATGGCAGACCCGATTCCGGATTGTGTCGCCACCTTCAGTTACGGCAGTACAGAGTTGGCCGTCAATCTGACACAGATCGGGGTCCGGGCCTCAGAGGAGTTTTACGAAGAATGACGAAGAATTCTTCCAGAGCCGCATTCACCATGGTCGAGGTTCTCGTGGCCTCGGTGGTGTTCGCGATGATGGCTATTTCACTGCTGTCATACGTTCAGTATGGTTCCGAAATATGGAAACGCGGACATCAGCGCATCAATGTCAGTTCGTATTTCCGTGCCGTTTCCAATACGATCCAGCGCGATCTGCAACAGGCCGACAAGATTATCATCCCCGCTGTGGGGCAGGTTTCTTCGTCTCTCAGATACGACATGCCCATCTTCAAAAACAAAGTATATGCAAATGGCACGGGAACTCTTACTCTCGCATGGTCTTCTAGTGACCGCACCCTCCGTCGCAGTCTGGTCCAGGTGAAATCCCCCCTGACGATCGTTACAGGAACAGTCCTCGAAGCTGCCGCAAACAGTATCAACAAAGAGCGCTATGATTTCATTGTCGCCCGAGATGTTGCGACATTCACCGCGACAAGGGTTTCCTCATGGACGATGAATATAGCAATAGGCATTGAAAGCAATATGGGTGGAGACGACGGGAGAATCGAGAACATGCTGGCAACCATGACGTTCGTCATTCCGGCCGGGAGGTGAAACGGTGATGCGACGCGGCTCAGCGGCTCTGATCCTGGTGGTCATTGTGCTCGGCTTCATGATGGCCATCTCGACCAGTTACGTGACGATGGTACAAACCGAAACCCGTGCGCAGACAAGCCTCGACAAAAGCGCCAGGGCCAGGGATGCAGCCTTCGCGGGGGTCAGCTACGTGATCGCCCGGCTGCTGGCGACAAGCAGTACAATGCTGGTAGACAGCGATCCGGTCACTCTGAAGCGCGACCGACTGTATTTCGCTTTCGACTGTTCGGCCTACGCCATAAACACCAGGTTCGCCGGACTGGATGCCGCGCCGACAACAGCGTTCCAGAATATTGCATCAAGCCAGTGGTTGTATCCCGTCACGACGGGTCTGCTGGAGTCAGATGAAGTAGCAAGTTCCGTGGCCTTTTTCGTGACCAGCTACCCGGCGACGAACTTGGCAAACATCGTCATTCCCGAATACTATTACGTTAAATCGCAGGGGATGTACCGGGACATAGAACCGGACGGAACCGTGACAGCAACCTATACGGCCCAGATTCTCGCCCGGCTGCTCATAGCCACTCCGACGCTCCAGGTCAAACTCGAGCGGTACCAGTATACGGAAGTCGAAACAGATGTCTTTAACAGCTATTATTTTCTCAGCCGCCAATACATCTACCCCTAAGATTTCCGCCCTTCCAAAAAGTCGTCCGCGAAACCCCCGCAGACATCACTGAACCCGGCACGCCGAAAATTTTTCCCTATACGAAGCGAAACCACAGACGTAGATGAACAGAGATGCTTTTATCAGTGTTCATCCGTAAATATCCGTGATTTCAATATTTTGTGGCTGGTGGCTCTGCCGCTGGTTCGGGCAAACTCAGCTTTCGTGCCAGATGAGGTCGATGGCGAGGGCGGCGGCGAGGACCAGCGGGGCTTTCGCGAGATCACCGGTGATCTCGACGCGGTAATCGTCGGCGGTCGTCAGCAGTTCGCGGGTGATTCCGCCCCAGATGTGTTCGATGCGCGCAATATCCGCGCCGGAAGCATCTTTAAAGCCGAACGTCCGGCCGAGCAGGTCGCCGTGAACACTGCCAAGAGGCACGCCGTCGCCGCCGGCCACGTCGAGCCGGGGCTTGAACGAACAACCGGCCTCGTGCAGCACGCCA
>Ga0079303_10000046_pt1 | contig 25617 bp, 24 predicted proteins | sample Methanogen_OWC_FD_77073 | JGI IMG/M metagenome (GOLD analysis project Ga0079303, IMG submission 77073) | Enriched soil microbial communities from Old Woman Creek wetland in Ohio, USA - Methanogen_OWC | ecosystem: Environmental > Terrestrial > Soil > Wetlands | place: USA: Ohio | collected...
GAGGTGGATGTGGAGAGACAGCGCCCCAACGTGTTCTGGATGGAGCGGCTGGGTGCCGAGGTCGTGCCGGTGAAGGAGGGAAGCCGTACCCTCAAGGATGCCATCAACGAGGCCTTCCGCGACTGGGTCACTAACATGGATGACACCCACTACGTTCTGGGAACCGCCTGCGGGCCTCATCCTTTCCCGGAAATGGTCTCCTACTTCCAATCTATTGTGGGCAAGGAGGCCCGCGAACAGATCCTGGCACGGGAGGGAAAGCTCCCGGCCCGGGTCTACGCCTGCGTCGGCGGTGGCTCAAACGCGCTCGGAATCTTCGCTGCCTTTCTGGACGATCCTGTTGAGCTTGTCGGCGTGGAGGCGGGTGGGAAGGGGCTCGATAGCGGTCACCACGCGGCACGCCTGGCCTCGAAGGATGGCGCCGTCGGCGTTGCCCACGGCTATAAGTCCTATTTCCTTCAGGACGGGGACGGCCAGATGCGGGAGACCCACAGCATCTCGGCTGGGCTAGACTACGTTGGGGTGTCGCCCATTCTCGCGTGCCTTCGAGACCAAGGGCGCATTCGCATAGAAGCGGCGACGGATGCCGAAGTCCTCGACGCCTTCTCTCTCACCCTCAGGAAGGAAGGTCTGATTTCGGCTCTGGAGTCAGCCCACGCCTTTGCCCGGGCGTTCAAAGAGGTGGGGAATCTCTCTCACGACGAGGTGGTGATCATCAACCAGTCGGGGAGAGGGGACAAGGACATCTTCACAGTGGCCGATGCCTTTGCCGATCCTAAGTGGCGGGAGTTCATTCGCAGGAAGGCGGAACAGTATGGAGCTTGAATCGTATCTTCGAGGCAGGCTGGAAGCGAAGGGGATTCTCCTCATGACTCATATCGTTCTCGGCTATCCCTCTTTTTCAGACTGTTCGAGAATCGTTGCTGACATGGTCGAGGCCGGGGTAGATCTCATGGAGCTCCAGATCCCCTTCTCGGAGCCCATTGCTGACGGGCCGGTGATCCTCCACGCCAATCAGAAGGCCCTGGCCGGTAAGGCTACAGTGCAGGAGTGTCTGGATTTTGCAGCCGAGGTCACCAGGACGTCCGCCATCCCCTTCGTCATCATGACCTACTACAACATCATCTTCAGGTGCGGGGTGGATCGGTTTGTCCGCGCCATGGCGAGTCGGGGGCTCCAGGGCGCTATCGTCCCTGATCTGCCGCCTGAGGAGGGTAAGGAGTACCTGGAGGCGATGGCGCGGCGAGACCTTGCCCCCATCTTCATCTTCTCCCCCACCTCTTCCAAGGACCGGCTGACATATCTCGCCTCGCAGGCGAAAGGCTTCGTCTACTGCGTGGCCAGGAAAGGCGTCACGGGGGCCCACACGGCCTTTTCCCGTGACCTCGAGACCTACCTCGGACGCTGCCGGAGGGCCACCCGTCTCCCTCTCGCCGTGGGCTTCGGCCTCAAGTCCAAAGGGGATATCGATTTCCTCAGGGGAAAAGCAGACATAGCCGTCATCGGAACGGAGACGATCCGGCTCATGGAGCGTGAGGGCGTCGAGGCTGTAGGGGACTTTCTGCGCGCGCTGCGATGAAGCATCATGCGGGCTAAGGGGACGACTATGGCTTACTCAAGACGGAGAAAACGATGGTCTGTATCGCCTGCTGTAATCTCTTGAGAAAGGTGGAATAGTGGGTTACGATTCTTTCGCCCCTGATGGCGTCAGCCTTAGGAACTCTAGAGTCCGACGCCAAGCTCGTGCCTTCTTCATCCAATCCGTTCGGCACGTACATCATGACTTGTCTTGGAAACAAGAGGCTCGGTCTTTCCGTGCCGGCAAGCAACCTGTTGATTTCACCTCTCAAGACCGTATTGAGCACATCTTTGGTCCGAGCCACGAATTTTGGGTCAAAGGAGACAAAGACAAACTTCGTGTGGTTTTCTGAAATGGCGTCGAGAGTCTTTAGTTGAACGACAAGCGATCCGAGCTTCTTGTTTATAGACTTGGCGATGAACAAGCCGACGAAATAGGCTAACTCCGAGAATTGAACTTCGAGCATGATCTCGAATAGCTGACAATTCTGAAGATACTTTTTTTCAAACTCGTTGGGCCTGAAGTGAACAATCTCTCTTGTGTCACCTCGGACAATATGGGTGCAGGTGACCCCCTGAATCTTCCAGCCGAGGAGGTTGGCGTAATCTATGCGCGCCCCGCTCAACGTTGCCTTTGCCAGGTTGGCCATGACCAGAGAACAATAGGACAGCTCGGAGTCGCGAAGATCCGCCTCGGTGAGATTGGCACCGCTCAGGTCCGCGCCGCTGAGATCGGCCCTGATCAGACTGGCACGGTGAAGGTCGGCCTTTTTCAGGGTCGCTCCGATGAGGTTGGCGTCGTTCAGATGGGCGTCGGCGAGATCCGCCTTGCTGAGATCGGCCCCGTTGAGATCCGCCCGGCTGAGGGTGGCGTTTCTTAGATTCGCCTCGCTGAAATCCGCGCCGCTCAAGTCCGCCCCGATGAGGGTCGCAGCCTGGAGCTCCGCTTTTCTGAGAGTCGCACCGACGAGGTCCGCGCCGCTCAGGTCTGCTCCACTCAACGTGGCGCCACTCAGGTCCATTCCGCTGAGATCGGCCCCTTTCAGATCGGGAAGGATGGCACTGACGCCCGTCCGCCAAGCATTCCAGACTCGTACCCCACTCCGAAGCTTCGCCAAGTGTTGAGAGTCGGCCATTGCCGGCTAACCTTTGACCTCTGATCTTCTGTCCACCCGCGGCGATCCTGCCCGGACGACCGTCGACATCTATCCCTCTCTCCCCACCGCTTCGTCTTGCAACAGTGAGGCCAAATTATAACGCAGCTCGGCAGGAGGCGAGGAATACACGCTGCGCCTAACCGAGGGTGAGCCATCGGGGTCGGCATTCTCTCCCTCGGCAACGACAGACTACCTCAGAACTCTGGTTGACAGGAATTCGAGATCGTGCTCGTCAATTTCGACGAATCGCGTGCCTATGCTGTAGATCGGGCCATGACAGTCGATATACACGACATCTAACCTGATCATCTCGACGGTGAGGAGCATCATGTGCGCGTACTTCGTGATCTCGATACTCAAGCGGTGAAAATGCTTTGGGTCCGGCAGCTGGCGACAGTAGACGAGCGCTCCGGTGAGGCTGATATTTCTAATTTCACCTGAGATCGGGCCCGCCGCGGTGAGAATGCTTACCGGCCAGGCTACGGGCAGGCGAGAGTGTTCGCGCTTTTTCGGCTTAGGACGAAGTCCGTTTTGAATTTCATCGGGCACCGTCGGCCTAACGCCGGTGCCGTGGAAATCGACGGCGCAGTCCTGGTACTCAAAGTGGCCTTCGCTCCAGTCAAGGAGATCCTGAACGGATTTGCGAATGTGGAAATGCATGATCTCCCTGAGGGTTTTCTCGGCGACAAACCCGGAGCTGAGGAGAATCTCGCCCAGACGTTTTCCCGAACTCGTGGCAAGTGCCAGACCGTGAGCCAGCACTTCCCGGGTGATTGCTCCTTTCTCAACCAGTACCTCGCCGAGGCGATCCCAGCCGTCACCGCTTACCGCAATGATATCACCCTTGCTGAAACAGAGCGCGCCCCTCTTGTCACTCCTCACCAGGTTTAGGACACCCGTCTTTTTTTCATTCGCTAGTACTCTGAGGAGGCTCCCTCCGCTTAATGTCCTAAGATGTCCTCTGAAGCCCACGGCGTCCCCGTCGCGGCCGAGGGGCAGGCGGAAGGGGTTCCAGCCCTCTTCTGGCTCGAGTAGGCGTCGGGTGTCATGGATCTCGCTCCGATCGCCCCCCTCTTTCTCCTTGCGACCACGGCCATCTTGCATTAGATAGAATCCTAGGATCTTCTGGGTGTGTTCGTTCGGGCGGTCAAGCTCCACCCCGACGTACTGATCTTTAACGATCTTGACGGTCCCCCGCACATCGATCGTTGAACTATGGGGATCATTCAGGGTGAATTTCAGTTTCAGGACATCATTTACGTTTATCTTCTGCTTTGTATAGGTCAAGAATCCCACCCCGTTCTGAGATATATCTTGAACAATTACTTTCCCTTTCTCGGCGTTTCCCGGGCAAATCCTCTCGAAAATGCCGGGTAAAGACACATCCTTTCTATAGTGCCGCCGTTGATCGATGTGAACCGAAAAGGTATGACGGCACTTGCATCTTATCTTAATTGTTTGCTCGCGAGCGGTCTCAGCCACCTGTATCCTTTGCACCCGACCACATTTCTCGCAGATTGCGCAACCTTTCCGCTCTTTATCTAGATAGACTCTTCTCATAGCCCTCTCCAAGGCGTTTCCGGTCGCCCCTAATCTTTGGTGTTGCCTCGCCAATTATATGAAGGTGGCACGTCCCCCGCGCCACGAGCTGCCGGATCACGGTTCTCACCTCCTGCTCCACCCAAGTTGCAGGGGTTCATGTGTCATGGTTCTCCTTGCCCACCGGCGGAACTCCTCTCCTAGTCGTCGATCCCCTCTTCGTCCGCCTTCGATAGAGATGCTCGTCCAATGCCAGGAGAAGGAGAACGACGAGGACACATCCTGTCGAACATTGAGCTCGAGCAACACGTGAGCCTCCCGAGACCTTCATGCTCGGTTGGGCCGCTTTTCTTGCCGCCGGCGATCTTGCTCGAGTGAGCCGGCTCTGGTTACCACCTCCGTCTTTTCCATACTGATGCCTTGATCCCGTATGGAATCGCACTACGAGTAACCGGTGTCGAGGACCGTGGCACACGCGCCGGGGAGCAGTGTCACCATTCCCGTGGCGCTCACGGCATCCTCTATTCCCAAGCGCTCACAGAAGCACACCGCGTGCCACCGCACGGAATGCCACGAATATGCTATGAAATCAGCTAGTTAAGAGATCCTGTATCTTTGGAGGCGTCTGGCGAAATCAGCAATCTTGGCCATATGGCAACGCCTGATTGGCGAGAAGGCAAGGTGCTAGCCCGCACTACGCACGAGACGCCGTCGCGAGATCGTGGAGACGGCCAACGCCACCGGGCGGTCGCATGGGCTCGAACCTGAGGCGTACTCGTCAGCACGTCGCAAGGTTGGAGACCCGGAAACGCCTGGAAAGTTGGCCGTATCCGCGGTCGCAGCAGGTGATTCGTGCGTAGTGCGGGCTAGACTGGCACGATAGGCGCGATCAGCGCTGAGGAACAAGGGGAAGGGGAGTTTGTGATCGTTCGAGAGAGACGCTATGCAAGCGATCAGAGGCTCGGTCTGGAGCCCTCCCTGCCGGAACGACGACACCGCGTGCCGGGACCGCTGGCGCGCACCTCCAGAACCTCAAGGAACAGGCGGTTCAAAGAAGGATCTCAAACCACCGAGGACTCCCAGCGGTGAGGACGACCGCGCCACCAAACCCCACCTGTTCTTTGAACGCCACGACTCGATCTGTGATCTTCAGTTTCGGATCACCGATCTCGCCAACGCGATAGACCACCCGCTTGAAGGGTTTGGTGAGTCCCCGGGCGGAAAAAGGCCCGCCTGTCTGGTAGAGGTCATCGACGTCGGTGGATGCGACGGATGGCGGCGCGGGGCCTTGCGGATCCGCAAAGGTAACCTCGGTGAGGACCAATGTGCCGCGCTGGGCCTGGAAGACTTCGGTCACCCTGAGGCCGAAGAGCGAGTTCTTCCAGGTCAGCACGACCTCCTCACCGTCGCGGAGGAGGGCCGAGAAGATCTTCTTCCCTGTCCCCGCCTCCGCGAGTTCCACTCGAGTGGGCCCTGACCGGGTCCACCCGGACAGAATCCAGAGGGCAGGGAAGAAGACGAGAAGCAGGGCAGGGAGACTGGTCCTCGCTCGCATCTAATTGAGCACGCCCTTTTCCTTGAAGAACTGTTGGGCGCCGGGATGCAGGTACTTGAGGGAATCCGGCGTCACCTGCTTGACCGCCCTCTCGGGGGTAAGCTTGGTCGCATCCTTCCACACCGCAGACAGCTCCGCCTCGCTGGAGAAGATGGCGCTGACGATCTGATAGAGCCTGTCCTGGGGGAAGGCGTCCATCGCGGTCAGTACCGCCGTGATGGCAATGGCGTCCACGTCGCTTTCCACTCCGGAATACGAGCCCTTGCTGAAAAAGGTCTTGTGAAAAACTCCAGGGTTTGCCTTCATGATCTTACCGGCGATCTCACCACCCACGGGGAGCAGGACCATCTTCAGGCCGGGCGTAGAGGCAAGGTCGATGATGGATGAGGTGGGTACGGCGCCGCTCCAGAAGAAGGCGTGGATCTTGCCATCCTTTAGGGCGGCCACCGACTCGGTTGCTCCGAGCTTTTCACGGCTGAAATCCTTGTTCCAATCGAGGCCCAGTGCCTTGAGCACATAGTCGGCCTGCTCCTCCGTGCCGCTGTTCGGAGCACCGGTGGAAACGCGCTTGCCCTTCAAGTCCGTGACAGACTTGATTCCCGTTGCTTCTTTCGTGACTATGTGGAGCGGCTGCTCATAGAAGCCGAGAACCATCCGGACACTATGTTTGCCTGCAAGCCCCGGCACCTTGCCGTCGTTGGCCCAGACCACGTGGTAGTCGTAGCAGAAAGCCATCCCCGCCCTGCCCGCAGTGAGCAACTTCAAGTTGTCTATTGCGGCGGTGGTTGCTTCCGAGGTCGCCTCGGTGTTCGGGACCTTCTGGCCGACGATCCCGCCGATGGCGCCGCCGAGGGGATACCATACGCCGCCCGTGCCTCCGGTGGCGATGCTGAAGGAAAGCTTGCTCTGCGCTTGCGCGTGCTGCTGAGAGCCGTACTCTGTCACCGGCAGTACGAGTACGACCAGAACCGCCACGGCATAGGCAAGTCTCTTCCAAGTCTCTAGACCCATTTTATACCTCCTCCATGGTGAATGGGTTTTTGTGACTGGCGTAACGACGCTGTTGTCCGCTATCCCATAAACCTCATTTCCGCGCTAAGCTGTGGGACTAGAGGAGTCCCGGCATTGTCACCCCGAGAGCCCACGCCCTCCTCTCCGGTGCAGAGGTTATGGCGAAGGTTAGGCAACCGTCTCCTGAGATTTCCTCCGATGAACCCACCCGTTACGAAAGGCTATCGCCGCCCCGAGGCCGAGCGGCACAAGCCCCTGCACCGAAAAGCTTATGGGGACGAGTGCCATGACAACGGCGGCTGCGGCCAGGAAAGCCCGCTCAACGAGAGGCAGAACTCCGCGAAAGTATCCGGCGATACCGATTGACAGGAAAAAGAGAGCGGCAGCGCTGGTCAAGGTTGCAACGACGAAACCCGGGAGATTGGCGTCGACGAGGAGCAGGTTGCCGCCGACCTGGGTAGCGGCGAAGAAGAATGGCACCAGAAAGGCTGGGAGTGAATACTTCCAGGCGTGCATCATGGAGCTGAAAGGATTCCCGCCGGTCACCGCCGCTGCTGCCGAAGGCGAGAGTCCCACCGGCGGTGACACTTCCGAGAGAACGGCAAAGTAAAAGGCCAGGAGGTGGGCAACGTGAATCGGAACGCCCACCTTGACCAAGGCTGGTGCCACCATCACCACGGTCATGATGTAGGTTGCCGTGATTGGCAAACTCAGGCCGATGAGAAGCGATGCCACCAGGGCCAGCAGCAGGGCAATATGCTTGGAGCCACCGCTGGCGGACATGATGAGGCCGGAGATCTTGAGACCTAGGCCGGTCAAGGTGAAGGTGCCGACGATCAAGCCCGCTCCGGCAAGGAGCACGGCAACGGGGAGCACGTTCTTTGCCCCCTCGATCAGCGCTTCGACAATCCTCCTGGGAGTGAGCCACTCGTTTCTCTCTTTACTCAGGAAACTGGTCGCGATCGTCGTCAGCAGAGCTCCCATGGCAGCGTATTCGGGCGACTTGTTCCAGAGAACCAGCAGCGCCACCAGGGCTACGAGCGAGATCAGGTGATAGCCTTTGGTGAGCATGACCTTACCGACCGTCTTTGCTTCAGCTGCCGGTGGCTTGAAGCCATGCTTGCGCGCCTCCATTTCCACCATGAAGAGGGTGCCCAGGTAGTAGAGGAGGGTCGGCATGAATACCATGACGACCACATCCCAGAAGGGGATGTTGAGGAACTGCATGATGAGGAAGGCGGCGGCACCCATGAGGGGAGGCGAGATGACGGCTCCGATGCCTCCCGCCGAGATCAAGCCGGCAGCCATGTTTGGCGAATAGCCGGCCTTTTCCAGGATAGGCCACATGATGGGGGCGACCGACATGGTCGTGGCCACACCGCTTGCCTGGGGTCCGCCGAGCAGGGCGGTGGTGATCAGGGCGCCACGGCCGGCGCTCGCCGCCGTGCGCCCCATGGTGCCAGCGAAAGATCCAGCCAGAAATTCCCGGCTCCGGCCGCATCCATGAAAGTCCCATAAACGACAAAGAGGATGACGAAGGAGACGCTGACGGAGAGTGGCACACCAAAGATTCCCTCCAGCGTCATGTACATGTGCCCGACGATGCGGTCGACCTCGTATCCCTTGTGAGACAGCACTCCAGGGAAGTAGCGCCCGAAGTAAACGTAAAGCAGGAATCCCAGCACGACAAGGGTGAAGGTATTGTCCACGGCTCGCCGGGAGAGTTCGAGCAGGAGAACGATCGCGACAACTCCGAAAAAGACGTCCATGGGGTCCGGCAAGGTGGAGCGGCGGATGAACTGATCCAAGTCCGCGAGAGCATAGGCAACAGAGGCAACCCCAAGGACTGCCAAGGAAAGATCCAGCCACCATGCCCACCGGCCGGCCTTCTTCGTGGGGGGATAGACGAGAAAGCCAAGGGCGAAAACGCAGGCGAGGTGCACCATGCGGAAGGTATGGGTCTCCACGGGGAAGACGGCGCCATAGAGAGACCAGGCGACAAAGGCGACGTAGAGAACGCCGATGACGATGGCGGATTTCCCACGCATGTCCCGCATCCTTGGCTCCGAACCAAACCGGCCTGCTTGGATGGGCGTTCTCTCCCCCGAGCGAGGGGATGTCCCAGACAATGGGTAGTTCGAGAAGCAGATGCACTATAGAATTCTTGAAGGGGAAAAGCAACGGCGTCTCGCGCATAATGCGGGCTGGAACAGGCGGATCAGCTGGTGCGCCCGCTCATGGGAACGGCTCCCGCCGCTCGCGGGACTCCCGCCCTAGCAGGAGCATGCCGACAAACCACTGCCCTCGATAGGCTCTGCAAAAGTTAGGTGAGTTCTCACCGCTTGAGATCGGCAGGCGGGTGGGCCAACCGGTAAAATCGTACCCGGCTTGCGGGAAGGACCTTCTCCCCCATGGGCACGTCGCCGACGAACGTGAGCGCCTTGTTCCCCTCCCATGGAGCGATCGGTCCCTTCGCCTGGACGGATTGGGGATAGTAGAAGTTCACGATCAGTGAGAGATTATGCTCCCGCTCCCACCCGGTCATGATCAAGGGATTGCCTCTCCCATTCAAAGCGGTCTCCGCTGCAGCCCGTGCCAGCCGCCACCGTTCGCCATCCTCCGGGCACAGGAACTCTCTCGAGAACTGGGACCTCTCGGAGAGCGCAGGGTTGAACTGCCCTTTCTTGAAGACCACACCTTGAATGCCCCTCCCGTAGGTCCTCTGCACGCTCGGAGAGAGGTCGCCGAGGCGAACCCGGTTCATGACACCCCAGGCGATTGCTTGATGCACCAGGGGATCGTGGCCAAACCCGGTGGAGATGCTCTCTGCATAAACCAGCCTCGTCAGGAGCTCCGGGGGTTCTGCGCCGCCGGCCACAAGAACCGACTCTATGGTCCTCCCGGGAGTGAGAGACAAGCAGGCGGGGAGTTCGCTTGCCATCACCCGAGTTCCCAAAAGGAGAATCGCCGCGAAGGTTAGGACGCGGAGTCCACGCGATTTTTCCATGGTTCGGTCTCTCTAACGTCGGTACAGTTCTTGCAGATCAAAACCCGTGACAGTCTATCAGAAAGCCCGGCAAGAAGGAACGACGTGCCTGCGAACCCGGAAGACCGTTGAGTGAACAAGAGCCGTCCCAAGGCGGTGAAGCACAAACGGCAGAGGAAAGGGCAACCAATGAAACGGACGCTTCTCCATTGGTCCACCCACGAGACGCGGACCAACGCCAACAATGGAAAGACCAAGTATCGTACCCATTGCGGCAGGTGGTTGCTGCCGACCAGCATTACCTTGCACGATTCCGCATCCGAGTGGGTCCAGAAGTTCCCTGAGAAATTCTGTGATCGCTGCAAGAGTCGGCTGTCGCGGTTCGCTTCTCAGTAAGTGGCACTCGATATTTCGCCTCGGTCGATGTCGGCGCGGCCTGCCTGGTCGATGCTTGAACAGCGGATTTTTCGTGCACCGACAGCCGGTTCCTTAATTGTCCGGGCGGAGATCTCCAAATGAGCATAGCAGCCCCGAGATGCCTGGTGATCGGGTCCAAGGGTCATCTCAATGCCAAGTGTGTGGATTGGTATGACGAGCCCCTGCCGGTTCTGCCCGACTACGATGTCGCGATTATCAACGTGCGGTCCTTGACCCAGGAAGCTCTCGCCAGAGTTTCCTATGTTCGGCTGAAAGAGATCTGCCTTGCTCTCCTGCGACTCCTCGAATCCAAGGGCCAGGTGATCGTTCTTAGTGATTTTCACCGGACAGTCCAATCGGAAGGCAAACAGCCGGCACTCAAAGACGAGAGAGCCGACCATCGACCAAGTAAAGTCGTACGACCACATGAGGAGGAACTCAGAACGATCTCGAATTACTCGTGGGCGCCGATAAACATCCAGCTCTTTCAGGAGACCGGCGAATCCATCAAAATATGTCACAACTCTTACAAGAACTACTTTGCTAAATTCAAGGAAATGAGCCAGTGGCAGTATTACTTCCTTGAGAATCAACAGGGACTGTCACTCGAGGCGCTCGCACAGTACATGCAGAAATATCCGAGTCTGCGCTACAAGGTTCACTTCGAGCCGTTGATAGAGAACCGATACGATAAGGCTCTCGCCGTGCGCTTCCACTATGAGATCTTCCAACCAGAGCCGGCGAAGCCAGACTACTCCCAGAAAACGACCGACGAGGAGAGGCCGCGCCTTGTCTCCGGGTTTTTCACTGTTCTCCCGCTCCTCTCCGATTTAGAAGACCGGGAAGCGATCACCGTCCTCCTTCAGGACCTGACGGGAGCACCGCAGGAAAGCGAACCCCCGGGTTGGGTAAAAAAAATCGCAATGCCGGGCATCGCCAAGCTGGACAAAGAGATCCAGATCAATAGAAACAAGATCAAGTACATGAAGAGGGTCATCCGTAACCTGGAAAAAAGCAAGACGGAGCTGGAACAGTACAAGAAGGTCCTTTACACGTCGGGCTCGGAATTGGAACGCACTTTCGATCTCTTAGCCACAAAGCTGGGAGCAACACTGCACAAATCCAAGTATGCCAACGAGGAACGAATCATAGAATATGGGGAAAGCAGACTCCTAGCCTACATAAAGGCGAGGGAAAACGCCATTTCCCTTACCGACCTCCGGATTCTCACTGATCACTTGTTGCTCTACGAGGAAAACACTAAGACGAGAATCAAAGGAGTCCTTCTCGGAAACGCCTGGAAGAACCTGCCGGTCGCCAAGAGGGACTCGCAAGAGATGCCCTACTTTCCTGAGAGCGTTGCCGAGAGGGCCAAGCAATTCGAAATAGCTCTCGTCGCCTCCAGTGACTTCTTTGACGTGTTCTGCACCTTCATTGAGAAGGCCGAAGTCGCCGATATTATTTTCGCCTCGATGATGAGGCAGACGGGAAGGGTGAGTTTCGCCCAAGCTTTGAGAATGGGCGGTGCGAGCCGGAAAGAGGATTGGAGTGAACATTGCAGTGATGGAGATAGGAAAGAGGACGGATCGCAAACCTTGGATCCTACCAACGTGACTCGGCCAAGACCAGTTTCTCACGAGGCCGCGCGGGAGGAGTAGGGCTTTTCCTGAACGTCGGCCGAAGACCAAGAGGAGTAAGAAAATGAAATGGAAGGAGAACCGGAAGTCTTCCCCGATGGATACCTTGATCGGCGCTGGGACGGTTTTCGAGGGTGACATCATGAGCGACCGAAGCATCGCGATCGAGGGGAGGGTCAAAGGCCGAATTATGGCCAAGGGCGATGTGGTGGTCGGGTCCGAGGCTATAGTGGAGGCCGAAATCGTGACAGAGACCATCGAAGTCTACGGACACATTATGGGAAATATCAGGGCCCATGGCCGCTTGGAGGTGGGCGCTACGGGTAGGATTACCGGAGATGTTACGGCGAAGGCGCTGGCTATCAAAGAGGGGGGAAATGTAAACGGCATCATCAGGATGGCAGAAGAGAATCAAGTGCCCGTACAACAGCTACCCCTTCCCGCTTCACAAACCGATTCCGACTCGTCCTACCATTGACACGTAATTGTCTATTTGGCGAGCGACTCGGCGGCGACCGAATTCGTCGCCTTGCCCGCATTATGTGCGACTCACCTGCTGCGACCGCGGATAGGGCCGTCCTTCTCTCCGAGCTGTAGGGTCTATGAGGAGGAGCCCTGTGGGAGAGGCTTCTTCATCGACAGGCTCCGGATCCTGAGTTGCACCGACGGGCAGCCGCGATCGGGTCGCGCGAGATAGGGGATCTGCTCCAAAAAGGCGTCACGCCGAGGCGTGATCGCGTCAGCAGATAGTGGAGGGGGAGGCCCTGCCTTGTAGTGGAATGGCTCACAAAGTCCAGGATGCCTGCCTTGAATCGACGAGAAGGTTGTGGCTCCGGACACTCAGATGACCCAGCCTCTGGCACAGCCCTGACTTGTACAGCCTTTCCTTGACCGCAGCCTCGTTCATACCACAGGACTCTCCGTACTCGAATCGTCGGGCCCAGGGCGACACCGGTGAGTCGAGGACTTTTGTTGTCAGCGGGTGTATATTACGATAAAATCCTTTCTTTGTTGGAATTCTTCAAAGAATCACCGCTTCGACCGGACCACAAGATCCATGAAAGACTCCCACATCTGTTCGAACAGAGGCGTTATCGCCCTGATGGGTTCCGGGGAGCTCACGGCTACCATGGTTGAGGTGCACAAGGAACTCCTCGCGCGCTTCCCCAGACCCGCCAGGGCCGTTTTTCTCGATACGCCAGCCGGCTTTCAGCTCAACGTGGATCAGATCTCAGAGAGAGCCATCGAGTACTTTCGTTTCCATATCCGCCGACCTATGACCCTCGTTTCCTTCAAAGGAAAAGGGTTGGGCGCGCCTTACCAGGCGGAGCAAGCGTATCAGGGCTTGCGGGAGGCGGACTTCGTTCTTATCGGGCCCGGCAGCCCCACCTACGCTGTCCGCCAGTGGCTACAGACGCCCATCCCGGAGATTCTCATCCGGCGCATCGAGGGCGGTGGTTGCCTGGTTGCCGCCAGCGCCGCGGCGCTCACCGTTGGACGCCTTACCTTGCCGGTCTATGAGATCTACAAAGTGGGTGAGGCACCCCACTGGGCGGAGGGGATGGACCTCCTCCGGCATTTCGGTTTCAGCCTCGTTGTGATCCCCCACTGGAACAACGCTGAGGGGGGAACCCATGACACCCGATTCTGCTATATGGGTGAGCCGCGGTTCCGGACGCTTGAATCCCAGCTCCCCGAGGATGTAAGAGTTCTCGGTTTGGATGAGCACACGGCCTGTCTCCTCGATCTTGACAGAGACGAGGGGGTGGTGCGGGGAGTCGGTCGGATCGCGCTCAGACACCGTGGCGAGGAAGTGATCTTCGAGAAGGGCGAAAGATTCTCGCTCGAGATCCTCCGCGGCGGTAAGGTCGGGGCGGACCGTAAGCTCTCTGCGCCAGAACAAATGCCGTCTTTGCCGGTTGCTGAATCAAGAGAGTTGTCTTTCTGGGAGAGCATTCACGCCCTCGAGGCAGGCTTTCGAAATGGACTGGAACGGCATGATCCAAGGGCGGCTACGAGTGCCCTTCTCGATCTTGACCACATCATCTGGAAGGCCCAGCAGGACCTCGAGAACCCGGAGTTCATCTCGCAGGCGCGGGAGATTCTGCGCGAGCTCATCGTGTCGCTCGGGGTGAAGCTAGACACGACTCCCAGAGACAGGGCCGACTGTCTGGCGCCGCTCGTGGATGAGCTTCTCCAGCTGCGGGAGAAATTCAGGCAGGGCAGGCAGTGGCGGGAGGCGGATGCCATTCGCGAAAGCCTCCAGCGCGCGGAGATCGTGGTAGAGGACACACGGGACGGATCACGATGGCGGCTTCTCACTTAACCCGCATAATGCGTGGTAAAGGTGCGGGGTGGCGCGACACTCAGGCCCCTGATCCACGCCGTGGATCAGAAGAGCCGGGGCGCCAGCACGGAGGTGGGAACCTGGAGCGGACCTGCGGCACATACAAGGTCTCAGAGGAGAGCTTCGAGAGCCTCGCTTCTCTCTGGCGGGAGGCTCACAAGACCCTAAGGTGGAGCTGCCTCTTCGTTCTGCCGCCCTGGCTGCAAGCATGGTGGACTACCCTCCGTTCGGGCGGGAATCCCTATCGCTTGTCAGTCCGGCGGGGAAACGATCTCGTCGGCATTGCCCCGCTTCTGATAGACGGAGAGCAGGCTCGGTTCATGGGTGATCGGGATGTGTGTGATTACCTCGACTTTATCGTCGCTCCGGGACGGGAAGACGAGTTTTTCAGAATTCTCCTGGAGCACCTGAGGGGCGTCGGGGTGGCCCTCCTTGATCTCGGACCGGTGCGGGTCGACTCCTCGGTGATGACCCGTCTTGTGCCCATGGCCCGGGAACTCGGCTACGAAGTCACGGCTCACCCGGAGGATGTGAGTCTGGAGATGCCGCTGCCGGCAACGTGGGATGCATTCTTGCTCGCCTTGAGCGGCAAGGAGCGGCACGAGATACGGCGGAAGTTGAGACGGTTGGGAGAGGTCGGGCCGGTCACGTATCGGCTCGTCGAGGGGAGGAACGAGGTCGAGCGGGAGATAGAGACTTTCCTGATCCTCTTCGCCATGAACCGCACGGACAAGGCAGTCTTCATGACCGCACCGATGGCCTCCTTTTTTCGCTCCCTTGCTGGGGCCATGGCGGCAGAAGGGATCATGAGACTCTTTTTTCTCCACCTCGACGGTATTGCTGCTGCTACGGTCATGTGTTTTGATTATAATGCAACGGTTTATCTCTATAACAACGCCTACGACGATCAGTTTCGGGCTCTCAGTGTGGGTTTGCTATGCAAGGTATTCAGCATCAGGGATAGCATCGAGCGGGGAAGAAGAACCTACGATTTTCTGAAAGGCGGGGAAACCTACAAATATCGTTTGGGGGGAACGCCAGTTCGTCTCTATCGGTGCGGGGTCGCACTGCGTTGAGGAGGGAGCTGCCGGTTCCGGTTGACCTGCGGTCATGAGGTGCCGACGTTGCGAAGGGAACAGCTTAACATTGCCATGCTCAGCGTCCACTCGAGTCCCCTCGGCGAGCTGGGTACCCAGGATACGGGGGGAATGAGTGTCTACATCCGGGAACTGGCCGAAGAACTTGGAAGACGGGGCCACCGGGTAGACATCTTCACTCGCCTCCAGGACTCTCAAGGGGATCGCACCGTTCGGCTCTCGGAGACGGTCAACCTCATCCATCTTCGAGCCGGGGCGAATGGCCATCTTCACAAGTGGGCGCTCTATCCCCATCTCGCTGATTTTTGTCGAGAGCTGGACGGGTTCCGCGCCGAGCAAGGGGTTCACTATGACCTGGTTCACAGTCACTACTGGCTGTCAGGTCTGGTGGGGAACTGGGCGAGAGATCAATGGGAGGTGCCGCACATTATCCTCTTTCACACTCTCGGTGCCTTGAAGAACATGACGGTCGAGGCGGAGCGGGAGCCAGACTTTCGCCTGGCGACCGAAAGGGAACTGGTCGAGACCTGTGACCGCGTTCTCGCCCCAACTCCGCGCGAACGAGATCACCTCATTCGGTACTACGGCGCCCGCCCGGAGAGGATTGGGGTCGTGCCCTGCGGCGTCAATCTGGAGCTTTTCCGCCCCATGGATAAAGCGAGGGCACGGCAGCAGCTGGGTTTCTCCCCCGAGGAGGCCGTAGTTCTTTTCGTCGGCCGGTTCGCGCCCATCAAGGGAATCGAGCGGCTCCTTGCCGCCGCGACCCATGTCCAGGAGCCGCGCCGGCTCCGACTGGTGATCGTTGGCGGGAACGGCGACGAGACTTCCGAATCGCAGCAGGTGCGGCATTTGAGTGAAGTTTACAGGATCCAGGAAGCGGTGACCCTGGCCGGAAGGGTCGCCCAGGAGCAGCTCCCGCCCTACTACAGTGCTGCCGACGTGCTGGTTGTTCCCTCCTACTACGAGAGCTTCGGGCTCGTTGCTCTCGAGTCCTTGGCGTGCGGGACGCCCGTTGTGGCGACAGCGGTCGGCGTCATGCCGAGCGTCCTGCGCGAGGGTGTGAACGGATGCGTGGTCTCCGAAGGTTCGCCCCGGGCCCTGGCCCAGGGAATAGATCGAGTGCTCGGCTCGGCACGGCTCTTTGCCGGCGAGATGATTCGCGGGTCGGTCCTGCGATTCGCCTGGAAGCACGTGGCCGCCGCCATGATCGATCAGTACAACATCCTCCTCAAGTGCCGGCGCGGCGATTCCGGCTCTTTTGGGGCACTTTCGCGGATGGTGCTGGGCGCGTGCGCCTCAGCCTCATCAGGCAGGTGAAGGGCTACTCTGGGGCGCGCTCATTCCCGGGCTAGGGGATCGAGTCTGCGCCGAGGAAAACGGACGGGTAACGAGACGAGTGCGTGTAGGTCGAACTCACGAGGTGGAGTGCGGGTGAAACCGGAAACCGACGTCATGGTAGTGACAGCTCATCCGGACGACGGCGAGTTCGGCGTTGCGGGCACTGTGGCGCGCTGGACTGCAGAAGGAAAGCAGGTCGTCTACGTGGTCTGCACCAACGGAGATAAGGGGACCACCGACCGGAGCCTGGATGCCGGGAAGCTGGCGGAGATCCGGAAGAGGGAGCAACTGGCCGCCGCCCGTCTGCTGGGGGTGCGAGAGGTTGTCTTTCTGGGTTATCCGGACCAGAGCCTGGAGGACACGGCCGAGTTTCGCAAAGAGATCGTTCGTCTCATCAGGATGTTCCGTCCCCATATCGTGGTCACCTGCGATCCCTACCGGCGATACATCTGGCATCGAGACCACCGGGTGACCGGCCAGGTTGTCCTCGATGCAGTTTTCCCCTTCGCTAGGGACCATATGGCTTATCCCGACTTGCTGGCCCAAGGACTGGAGCCTCACAAGGTGGAGGAGCTCCTCTTCTGGGGCGCCGAGGATATCAACTACCGTTCCGATATCACCGGGACCTTCGATCGGAAGGTCGCCGCCCTGCGCTGTCATGAGAGCCAGTTGCGGGAGTTCGCCAACCCGCACATCGAAGAGTGGCTGCGGGAGCGCTGTATGAAGATGGCGGAGGGAGAAACCTTCAAGCTGGCCGAGGCCTTTCATCGGGTGGAACTCCCCAAGTAGTCCTGACGGCTTCGTAAAAAGTCCATCTGCGGCGTTGGGCTTCATCTTTGGTCATTGCAGCGTACGTCTATGTACGCCTCATTCCTCAAGATTTGCGCGCCTTGCATCTGGAGCTTCTTACCGTGCCGTCTCCCTTGGCGACTTTTGGCGAAGTCGACAGTCCGCAGATCAAGAAGATTCCCATACCACATCCCCGCAAAGATGCGGTTTGTGCATCCGGGCAGAGAAGGCCCTAAAGGCCTTTTTTTCTTTGCCGAGGACAGTCCCGTCGCCGTGACCGGGGTAGACTTGAGTATCGTCCGGCAGGGGGAAGATCCTCCGGGTCAGGGACTGGATGATGAGCTGAAAATCGTCGGGTGAGCTGGTGTGACCGGGCCCTCCAGGGAACAGAGTGTCACCGGCGAGGAGATATGTGTCCGTGAGAAGGCAGACACTTCCGGGGGTATGGCCGGGCGTGTGGAGCACCTTAGGCTGGATCGATCCCAGAGGCAAGAGATCGCCATCGCCAAGCAGGATATCGGGGTCGACGGGTAGAGCCTCGGCGTCGCCTGGGTGGGCGGCGACGGGAAGGAACAAGGCTCTCTTCAGATCAGCTAACCCCGAGATGTGATCCATATGGCCATGGGTGATGAGGATACACCTTGGACGGGTATGGCGTAGCGCGGTGACGATGTCCCCGATCTCGCCTGGAGCATCCACAACGAGGCTCTCGGCGGTCTCCCGGCACGTAATGACGTAGGAATTGGTACTGAAGGGACCAAGGACGAGTCGATCGATCTGGATTTTTTCAGTTCTCACAACGATGGCCATAGCTCTCCTGTCTCTCCTATACCTCGCCCCCGATCTCACCGCTGACATGGGGTCAACTGCTTGACTTCGAGACGTCCGCATGGTGATCGGCCCCGAGAAGATCGGTCACGGCTTCCTCGAGCCTGTCGGCCGTGGTGAAAACTACGGCGCGGAGCCCCAGGGCGCGAGCGGCGGCTACATACTCCGGGGTGTCGTCGATGAAGAGCGCTTCCTCAGGCTTCACGTCGAGGCGCGCCAGGGTTCGGGCGAAGGCCCTCGGGTCCGGCTTCACGATCCCCTCGTCCCCGGAGCAGAATACCACATGGAAAAGGTCGAGGATCTTCCAGCTATCCAGCCAATGGGTCAAACCGGGTGGCGAGTTCGAGAGCACCGCCAGTTTGTACCGGCGGCGGAGCCGACGGATCAGGCGGAGCACGCCCTCGTTGACGGCCTCATCGGCGTGGTAGCGGTGGTGAAAGGCCTCGATCTCGGCGGCGGCCTTCAGCCCGAGCTCAGGCCCGATCGCCTGCCAGAATTCTTCCACCGTTTTCCGACCCCGGAGAGCCTCTTCCCAAGCCCCGCTCTGGAACATGATGGTATTGATCGTATCCGGCGTGAGTCCCAAGTCTCTTTCGTAGGTGTGGAAGAGGGACGGGGGCTTCTGAGCCGAGATGACGCGCCCGAAGTCGAAAATAACGGCCTCGATCAAGGTGTTGCCTCAGGGTCGCTGCCCGATCGGCCATGGGCTGACAGGAGTGACCGACCGGCGTTGTCGATAAGCTCATACCACAATCCCCTTGCCTCTCCAAGGGGGGAGAATCCAATGGAGAGCCGGCAACGCCGATCAGGCTCAAATACGTCCGCCACCTGGAACAGCGCCCGGCGGTCCTGGATGCTTGACACCCGGGACACCTCCGTGCCATACCTCTTCCCGCCAGAAGCGACGTATTGCCAATCTCACGTTGGTTCCCTTTGTCGAACCAAAATCACACGGAAGGGGGTCGGCCATTTCGGCGATACACTCCCAATTCATCCTCTGGAGGCACTGTGAACGACTACCTGCTCTCCCTGCTATTGGGTGTCATCGAAGGCCTGACGGAATTTCTCCCCGTGAGTTCCACCGCGCATCTACGGATAGCGGAGGCGCTCTGCCATGTGAGCCTCTCAGACGGCTATTGGAAGATGTATTCCATCGTCATCCAGCTCGGCGCCATCCTCTGCCTGCCGATCTACTTCCGCTCGCGCATCGTGGCGTTCCTTTCCGACTTTCCCGGCGGCAAACGCGGAGACCGGACGCTGCTTACCCATCCGCTGGGCCTCACCATCGTGGCTTTTCTCATGACGGCCCTGCCCGCTTTCCTGTTGACGAAGATCATTGGCAAACACCTGGAGAGCCTCTATGTCATGGGCGGGGCGCTTGTCATCGGCGGCATCGTGATGTGGATCGTGGATGCGGTGAACGCGCCCTCGGAAACCGCCGGGGCGGGCGCCCCGGAGAGCCGGATCCGGACCTGGAACATGGAGGAGATGAATCTGGCGCAGGCGATCTGGATCGGCGCGTGCCAGGTGCTCTCCGCTGTCTTTCCAGGAACCTCGCGGTCCATGGCCACGATTGCGGCAGGGCAAGTGGCGGGGATGTCGCGGGCCTCGGCGTTGGAGTTTTCTTTCTTCCTCTCGATTCCGACAATGGTGGTGGCCACGGGATACGACCTCTTCAAATCGCTCCGTCCGGGCGGTGCCAACCCGATCGGGGCAACGCACATTGACGCGCACGGATGGGTGGTGCTGGCGATCGGCTTTGTTGTTTCCTTCATCGTGGCCTACGCCTCGGTGGCGTGGTTCATGGCGTGGGTGCGGAGACGCGGATTCGTTCCCTTTGCGGTGTACCGCATCGGGCTCGGGATTGTTGTATTGACGTTGGCGGAGAAACTGGCAGGATAGGTCGCGATTGCATTGAGAGCCTAGAACTGTGACGGCTGCTGGGGCCCCTACTGCCTCGGAAAAAGGGGAAGAGAGATTAAATGAGCATGCGGGGTCCCCAAGTGCCCGTGGCTCGGCAGATGATGACCCGCATGCCGTCCACCTCATACTTCTGCTTCAACAATGCGACTACGCGACGACGACGTTGCTCCAGTGCTTCTGGAGAACCATGCGGTCTCATAGAGGCACCTCCTTCTAAGATGCCTCCATGAGATGGCATTATTTCTGTGGCACTTTGGTCGTTTTACTTTACGAAAAGGTAGCGGAGAGGCATGCGCGGATGCTATGGCTCGTATGTAACTCCGTTACTCGCCAGTTCAGAGACGAATGCCTTTAGATGATTCAGCGAACCCTGTAGAAGGTTGCTATAGACGGTCTTTATGTCCTTGTGTTTGGCTGAAGCGATTCCCTCGTTCAGGTCGGCGATATCCGTCTCCTCTATAAACACACCCACCTTGAGTGCCTCAACCAGAGAGACGCTTCCCTGCGCTTCCAGGTTGTTGTAAAGAGCTTGAAACGTGTCGGTAAACACCCCAGGTGTGTCGTCTGATGCGGGGTCGGGGAGATTATATTTGTCGAGCAAACTCTTGACTGCATCCATGTGTCTCTGTTCGGATGCAGCGATATTGGCGAAAATCGCGGCTCCCCACTTCGCATGCATTGCCAAGTATACATCCCGGGCGAGTTTTTCCTCTTCACGCATATAAGTCAGCCAATATTTCTCGGCGGCGGTCAAGCCGGCGGCCTGCACGTAGCCAAGCGAAGTGATGCTCATCAACAGAAGAAGTCCACCCGCAACAAACCATCTTCTTGCGTCAACTTTGAGTGTGTCTCTCATAACCAAGCTCTCCTTTCGTTATTCTTTTCTCCAGCCTCTTCCTGGCACTGCCTCGCCGTTACCTGCCCGCGGGAAGTCAACGGCACCCCGCTCCGCCACCGTCGCCCATTCCCCAGCCATGTCGGCCCGTACCGGAACTGCCCATTACCCCATGTGGTTCGCTGCTATCACCGGCGGGCCAGACCCCGGTTGCATGACACAGTACTTTTCTCCATTAGCCAGCTTGCCCGGGAGCGAGAGTCCTGGACTCGTTTACTATCTACGGAGGGGAGAGCCCATTGGTCACAAACTTTTTTTACTCGAGGCTCCGCATACCCCAAAAATCTCACCGTTCAGGAGGCGCGGCTGTACGGTGAAGGATCTTCAGGAGTCCAGGAGGGGCCCAAGGAAAAACTGAAACTTCTCGGTGGCCTTATAGACTTACGCCCTGAGAATAGGAGCCATATAAGCGGCATGAGTCAGTGATATAACTTGTCTAACCAGCAAAGGGGCACCTATAATATTCGGCCGGTCTTCGTGAGTGAAAAGGATCAGGTAGGTCACAAGGGTTATTGAGCTCAGTCGCTCACCCGGGCAAGGGGCGGGCCGTCTGCGGTGAGTGAGTCTCTTTCTTGGGAACCCGCTACCATGTGACCCGGAGAGGTTCCAGCTCGTATATTAATCGGTATTTTGTGTCTTGTGGGTTCCCGCTTTCGATGGATGGGGTGAGGGCGGGGGTTCTTCTATCCGCTTGAGGCCGATTGGGTATCGTTTGCGCGCCCTGCTCGTCTCCAGTACACCGCGTATGGATACAGTCGACGAACAAAACGCAATTAACCGGGTGTTGAGGGGAGACGTGGACGCCTTTGCCATTCTGGTGCGCAGGTATCAGAGGCCCATCTACAATCTCATGTATCGGATGTGCGGTTCTGTTGATCTCGCTGCGGACCTCGCCCAGGAGACCTTCATAAAGGCCTACGAACATCTCGAGCGGTTTCGGCCGGGAGCAAAGTTTTTCCCCTGGCTGTACGCTATCGGGCTCAATCACGCCCGGGATTTTCAGCGGAAAAGGAAGCCGTCGGTGCCCTGCGACGAGAATTCGCTGTGGTCAAATGCCACATGTTCGCCTCATGAGGAAGAGGACCGTCTCTGCGACCGGCTCGACAACGACCACCTGGACCGTGCCCTGGGTGAGCTGCCTTTAGGTTACCGGGGGGCCTTGCTTCTTCGGTACCACGAGGATCTGCCCATTCGCGATGTCGCCCGGGCGCTCGGTATTTCATTGAGCGCTGCCAAGATGCGGCTGAATCGCGGCCTGGAAATGCTGCGCCAGCGCCTCAAAGGGAGCTGACCATGAAGAAGCCTGAAGACTGCCCGTCCCCGCCCCGGCGGGCCAAGAACGAGCGAAAAACTCAAGGGAGCGAGGAGCTTCTCCTGCTCGAGCGGATGCTGCGGCGGCTGCCGGATCGTGAGCCCCCGCCCGATCTGGTCGGGAGGATTCTTGAATCCTTGGCGCCGAAGAGGATCTCCGCCTGGAGGCGTTTGTACCTCTGGCTCCACACGCCGCACACACTCAGCATCTCACCCATGAAGCTCATTCCCGCGGCGGCAGTGGTAGCCGCGCTCGTCGTAGCGGTCGGCACGGTCATCGCGCCGAGGCAACCCGCGCTCCGTGGTGCGAAACAGGAGACCGTGAAGCGGGTCCCGGTGGTCTTTACCCTCGAGTCTCCTGGCGCCCATACCGTAAGCCTGATCGGTTCATTCAACGAGTGGAGCCCTGCGGGGTTCGAGATGCGGCCCACGGCAGAAGGGCGGCTCTGGATGCTTAAGATCCAGCTTCCGGAGGGTCGCTACCGTTACGCCTTTCTTGTAGACGGCCGCCTCGTGGTGGCTGATCCCCGCTCACCCTTCGTGGAAAGCGATGGCTTTGGCAACCGGAACTCCATCATTTTGGTGGGCGGAGACGATGAGAGGGAAGTCTGAGGCTCTTGTCATAATCATCGTATTTTTCCTGGTCATGGCGATCTGCCTTGGTCCTGCAGGGGCGAAGGCCCAGGGCACGGAGCAGGGCATTGCCGAAGCGACGCAGGCGGCACGCGCTGCGGGGGTACCCGAGGTTGTGCTGAACCGGGTTCTCGCCCTTAGCTTGGAACGTCGGCTGTCGCCGCAGTACGTCAGCAATTTTTTGACCACGCTTCGGTTGGCCCGGACGAACGATCTCGCCGTGGAGCCTTTTCTGTTAAAGATCGAGGAGGGCCTAGCGAAGGGCATACCTCCAAAGTCGATTGCTATCGCCCTGGAGCAGAAAATCGATGACTACCGGTTCGTTCAGGACCTCGTCCGCCGTCAAGGACCTGTGAAGGCTTCCGGGGCTCTCCCGGCCGAGGACCTCACGGTCTTGGTGGACAGCCTCAGTGCCGGAGTGTCGCGGCAGGAGCTCGAGCGTTTTATGGAGACCGCTCCACCGGTGCCTTCGGCTATGCTTGCCATCGCGGTGGATAATCTTGCCTTACTGAAGCAAACCGACCTGAAGGCGGATCTCATCAACCGGATGCTCATGACCGGTCTCCGCCTGAAGGGGTTCACGCCATCGTGGCGCTATCTTGCGAAGGTGGTCGTCGCCGCCCGAGCTAAAGGAATCTCCGGTGAGCAGATAGCCGAGGCGACGGTAGCAGCCCTGGAAGAGAAGCGTGACCTGCGGGAACTCATGTACGCCCTTGGCTTCACCAGCCGAGATCTCCGTCGCGGGCCGTGACAGGGATACGAGTGAGGAGACCTTCGCAGGGCGAGACCATCCCTTGGCGTTGGCGGTCAAGGGCACTCGAAGAGGGACTGACACACGGGGCCGGATCTTTCCCGTCCGGCATGGAGGAAAGGAACGCATGTATCTGAGGTGGCTCGGTCTCTGGCTGCTCGTGAGCCTCGTGGGCTGCTCGACTATGCTGGGAAGATACTATCTCGCGAGTGAACAGTACGAGGATGGCGTACGCCACTTCGATCAGGAAGTGCGCGCTCATCCGGACGATCCGGCGGCGAACTACTATCTCGGCCGCTTCTATCTTGCTGAGGAAAAACCCGAGCAGGCCCTGCCTTTTTTACGACGAGCGGCAGAGCTAGAGCCGCGCCGTGCCGAGTATTGTTTCTGGCTCGGAGTCGGCCATTGGGCGGTCAGGGATTTTGAAGCGGAACGCACGAGCTATCTCCGCGCGCTAGCGGCAGACCCGGACTACATCCCGGCCCGCCTGTATCTGGGACACAATTTTCTTGATGGGGGACGACCGGAGATGGCCCTCCGCCAGTACGAGAAGGTGCTTGGCCTAGACCCGTACAACCCGGAGGCGCTTTACAACAGCGGGTTGGCTCTCAATGAATCAAGGAGAGTCACTGAGGCCGTCGATGCTTGGAATGGGTATGTGAAGTACTACCCTGATGGCAAATGGGCGCTCCGTGCCGTGGATCATCTCAACGAACTCGGCGACTTCTCCTATCGCAATTTTGCCATCGGCTACCGGCGGGTCCCTCTAGAGGCGATCGCCTTTGCTCCCGGGTCGACCAAAGCAATCTCCCGGGGCGAGTTTTCCCTCGAGGTCATTGGCAGTATCTTGAAGATCAACGAAGAGATCAAACTGGAAATTGTCGCTTACGTGCGAGGAAACGCCCCTCAGGCAACGGCTAGGGCCGGAGCGGTACGCGATTGGCTCTTGACATCCTTCCCAACTATCCATTCGTCCCGACTCAAGGCCAGGGGGGAAGGGAACGCGGAGACAATCGAGACCGGTAATCGGGTCTACCTCCTCGACGAATCCGTATCTTTTGTCACTACCAAGAAGTAAAACGGTCGACCGGGAAAAGTGTGTCAGCCATGTGACGTTCAGAGAGACGAGACAGTATATCTGAGTGAATCGAGCGGCCGTTCTGACATTCGCATAACCCTCAAGATAGAGACAAGGAGTGTGTCATGGAAGCCAGGTTCCGGAAGGGGAGAGCGCTAGAATGGGCTATTGTTGTTTGCACGTTCTTGATAACCCTACTCCTGCTGAGCAACGTGAGTTGGGCCGATAAACCCAATGATATATCTGCTGTCTCAGACCTAGCGGCCGCCTACCAGCAGGTGGAGCAGACCGGCCGGGCACTGCAAGCAGCAAAACAACGGGGAACCGAGATGGACATCGGCCGCGCTCGGGAGCGCAACCAGATTGCCGAGAGCCACATGCAACAGAGCCTTGCCCATGTGGCCGGTGTTCATGCCAAGGACATAGGCGCGATGCGTGCCGTCGGCATGGGATGGGGGCAAATTTCCCAAGAGTTGGGAATGGATCCCGGCCTCATGGGCATTGGGCCTAAAGGGGCACTCGGCCGCGATCAATCCGTAGCAAGGGATAGAGACCGGGACAAGGATAGGGACCGAGACAGGGATAGAGAGCGCATGGAAGCAACCATGCGGCAACTGACCGAAAGGGGAGCACCAAAGCATGGCATGGCCGCCTTGGGCTCCGGCAGCCCTGGTCTCGGGCGAGGAATGGCCATGGGTGGGAGTTCCCATCAGTCGGGCCGAGGCTTCGCCGGCATGAGTCAAAGTG
>Ga0079303_10000047_pt1 | contig 25434 bp, 28 predicted proteins | sample Methanogen_OWC_FD_77073 | JGI IMG/M metagenome (GOLD analysis project Ga0079303, IMG submission 77073) | Enriched soil microbial communities from Old Woman Creek wetland in Ohio, USA - Methanogen_OWC | ecosystem: Environmental > Terrestrial > Soil > Wetlands | place: USA: Ohio | collected...
CTGTCTTCTTATCCAGCTTGAGGAGTATTCGGGTGAGCGACTTATCCATATCCGGAGATTCGACATTCAGATAGGTCGTCTTCTTATCTTTGAAAATAGCAAGGTAACGGATGTTATCCCGCTTTACCAGAAATATTTCCATTATCGAATCTCTTCAATGGAGCATAACCGGTATTGGTAGAGCCATTCCATCAGATCCTGTTGCATCTGAGCATATGACGTCGGGTTGGAATGGATGCGGTCCGTCCAGCGATTATATACATCACCCACCTGTTGTTTTATATCATAAATAGGAGGTGCTACAAATTGAAGAGTTTCCACTCCATCAAATATCTGATTGAGGATATGTACAGATCTCACTGCATGGGAATTCGACTTTATCGTATTTTCCTTTAAGAGATCCTGCATAAAATCATACCATCCATCACACGCTACCTGATTTCCGGGTAAGGTGGCGATCATCATATCCCGGAGATCATACCATAACGGGATGAGTTTTGTGTCCGGGATAGTTACCTGATTACTCAGTACGGATATGATTGACTGCCATGTGCCAACCAGCAGAGTTGAGATGAAGCCCGCTATCTCATATTCAACAATATCCTCTTCCACTCCGTCAGCATGGAATCGCTTTGATGCTTTGGGGAGGTAGATGTCCTGATCCGGGATCATGTTAATCAGGTATGCACGGGCCGGATAACTGATGATACGAGTCACATCTCTATCCGACTGCTGGTTCTGCACACCCCATAGATAGGATCCGATGATGGATTCCGCAAACAATGTTGGTTCAAACATGTGGTACCACCTTATGCTTCATTCCTACTTGAGCGTTTTTATCCTCAATCGAAGTGATCCATGCAATCGCCCCATCCCGGGTGGTTGCCCGGTGGACTTCATAATCAAGATCTGCCCGGAAGGTCTTTGCAATGACCACAAATTCAACATCCCGTTCCTCGATATCATATGCGATCACGGCACTGATATCAACAACACCGGTCTTCTTCTCATTATGAGGGCTTATAACATACATACGGTTTCACCACTTCCTAAATCAAGCAGTCCCTGAAGACATACCTTTCGCTCGATCATCTGTTCCAACTGCTCTTCCTGCTCACGGGTGAGGCCTTTGAACGTAATACTTACCTGAAAGGCCATCCCGGGCTGGAAGGTATCGTTCGGGATAGTCGTCTGCTTTCCATTCTGTAGCCATTTATCAAAATACAACATACACTTCATAGTTTCCCTACCGGTTTTCGATATACGCCAATACCTGACGCTTCATCCGGATATAATCCATTCCATCTGTCATACTCATCTTTCTCTTCCCGGTCTTTCCTTTTTAAATCGTCATCTGAACTATAAATAGGATTACATATTGGGTTCACGGGATCAATGGGTTTTCTCTCCTCACCCCCGAGGGAAAGGATACGAGTCGGTGGGATCCCATTGAGGTTCCTCACATGATGGATGATCTCTTTCATCAACACCCGTTCTTTAGCGGGATCCCTTCATGTTCAGACATATTGTTGACATAGGTAAGGATCGCTTCGACATGATAGTGGATCTCTTTAACTGATTCGATATAATTATTCAGAGATTCCACGTCCTTCTTACTCACCTGACCCTTATCGATCTTTGAGAGATATTTCCATTCGGAGTTGGCGATACCCTCCGTAATGTAACCGGTTTTTTGATGGATTCGATCGATGATATTTGCCATATTGCATAATTTCTGATGATAATCAGAGTTCATACAACTATGTATCTAACTCAAATATATATAATTTTATATTTTGTAATACAAAATAAAATAGATTTAACTAGAAAATCCCCGGGACGACCAGAAGTTCGGGCATTCTCCCGTTTCCCAGTTATATTCAGGGATATCCGGATAGGCATCAGTTATCAGATGGAAGATATACCGGAACTGTTGAGCAATGTCATCCACAACCTTTCCCCGGTTTTTTCGCAATACTTTCTCCAACTCCTGTGCCATGTAGTCACCGGCTACTTGTTTATATATCTCGGCGTGCCGGCGTTCGGTATCGATCGATATTATCCACGATACTAATTTGAGAAAGTGATACTCAAATTCTCTTGAGAGTCCGCCCTGTTCAATCACCTCAACGAACCCTACATCTGGAGTAATGTTCATGATACGTATTACGCAGGCAATGGATAAAAAGTTATTGGGTAGGTGGACGGACCACCCAATCAAAATCAATCGTAAACCGTGATTTATATGTCCCATCTACCCGGATCTCAGTGAAGAAGTCCTCGTCATCACCGGGACCAGTCTGATGAAACGATGATCCCCCGATATATGAACCAGCAGGAACCGGACCATCATCATTTGATGAGTCGGTGGTGTATAACATCGCATGCCTTCCGGCATTTGACAATATGATCGAGTCCTGATCATATTTCTTCCCCAACTCTACCATATCAGTCTTATCCGGATCCATTGCCATGACAAGGAAGGTATCTTCCAACTCACCGTACTTCCCGAGCACTTCGGTAAAAGCATATCCTTTTGCAATTAGATCTTTTCTCAGTTCAGCATGACGGCGGGCAAACTCTTCCGGAGGGAGATTCGCATGTGCCTCTCGTTTCGGGTTCTTGCCAGCTGATAACAATGCAAATGAACCATGGTTCAACACTACTGATAGTTCTTCCGGAGTGGTAAAGTTAAACGACCCACCCTTTCCGGGAGATTGACGGCGGTATTTGTTCATGGTGTTAGTGATGAACCCTTTATCCTGCAATGGTTCAGGAATCGTCACCAACTGCCGGGATTTCAGATCAGCAATAACACTCTGAGGGTTTAACGGAGTGAAGTCCTGTTTCAACTCAAGTGCGTTAGCCGGTGGCGTATCACCGGGAGGCTGGTTTGTCGATTGAGGTTTACTCCCACCCGTCTCATAAAACCTGCCACCTCGTTTCCCGGTCTGGATATTTTTATCCTTCACCGGAGTATTTGCACCGACATATACCCGCCGAAGATCTAACGTAATCTTTCGATTGATCGATCGGAGATCATCGATAATATCAACCATATCCTCAATAGTAAGTAATATGGTAATAAAAAGAAGAGTTACCGGAGGAGAAGATAGAATGCACCGGCAAGACAGATGAATAAACCGACCATACCAATCTGCAGACGGAATATCTTACTGTCATACATGATATCCATCTCATCTATCTCATCCCAGAGCATATGGATATCATTATTCAGCACTGCAACATCTTTCCCCATTTCGTTCACTACACATTGCATATCACTGATGGTTTCTCTTTGTTCGTCTAATGACTGGCAAAGATGGGATATACGTGCATTCTGTTCCATCAGCAGGTCTTTTAACGGGCTGGACTCTTCCGACTTTGATTCCTCCGGTCCGACGTATGCCCCGCATTTGAAATCTCCCATGTGATGCTCCTTATGAGATGTGCTCGATGGTGTCAAGGATCGTGTTCAGTCTTCCGAACTGGTGCTTGAGCAGGTTGATATCCCCATCTTCTTTCAACTCCCGGCCAATCATCGTCTCGATATCGGCTTTCACTCCCTTCAGATCTTCAGTCGACTTTTCGATCTTTCCCATTACCTGATTGATGCGAGTGACTTTTGCACGGGCCATCTTCAGATAGCCTTCACGTTCATTTATTCCACTTATGGTCATTGCGTAGTTGTTTTAAAAAAGAGATATTTATAAGTTTGTATTTAACCGGGAGATTGCCACATCGACATATTCCTGACTGATGTCAATACCGATATAATCTCTCCCGAGTCGTTTTGCCACAAGACAGGTAGTCCCAGAACCCACAAACGGATCCAAAACGACCGCAGGTCGGACTTCATCTGTATGACAACTACAGGTCTTCTCCCACCCTACCGTCTTCCGATAGTTCTGCCACCCTTTCTCCGGGACAGGAGTCTTTCCTAGACGATCATCTTCCGTATGCTGGTTCCGGGTAGCGTCATCACGTGGATATGGATAGGTCTTTTCCACAATGCGTTTATACGGAGAACCACACTTGACACATACCCCATATTCAGAGGTACCCATTTTGATCATCGGAGTGACCAGATCCTCATTCCACATCGCATAATGCGGGATAGTTGATGGCTTTACCGGAATCGCCCACACATCCCGCATGTTCCGTGTCCCGGTATACACGGCATATTCATTGGGACGGGCATTCACTCCGGTAACTTCAGCCCGCTGTTTGGATCCTTTTGCCGCTTTTGTCCCGGCTTTATATACCCCTTCTTCCCTCACCGCCTCCATATCAACAAACGGAGTCTTGGTCTTTGAATACATGTGAATGTGTTCATGAGCTTTTGTACACCGGACATTGTTCGACTCCGGCATCACCGATCCATGATACATGTCAGGGTATAACCGGGACATGATCTCCTGCATTTGGTCAGCAGTGACATAGTCCCCTACGACCCGTGCAACCGAATCGATAAAGGTATTTTGCCCGGACATCCCTTTCGCCCATATATTCTCAGCACGAAGCCACCACCCGGCATCACGAAGAGCGAATGCCACCAACCACGGGACTCCAATGAGATCGTTTGCCTTCAGGTTATACCGACCACCACGGGTTCCCTTTACCTTCCCGGGATACCGGGTATCATTCCCTACATGCAGATCTGTATGTTCAGGATGCGTTTCTTTATATTTCTTGATATAAATCCCGTTTGTCGCATAGGAATCGCCGATATTAAGGTATGATACCCCGGTAGGATGTAATACCCGCTTCACTTCATCATAGATCTCCACCAGTGAATCCACATACTCATCAGGCGTGACTCCATATCCCACTTCATACCTCTTATCCGGGTGATCATCCGGGAGATAGCTTCGCAGGTTCAGGTAAGGCGGGGAGGTGATACTGGCATGGATACTGTTATCCGGGAACGTTTTCAGGATATCCAGTGCATTTCCACAATAAATATTATTCAGTTCCATTGATCCTCTTTTCTATAATATTACAATACTCTTGACTAATCTCACTTCCGATCCAGTTCCGGTTAAGTTGCTTCGCCACTACTAGAGTTGTCCCGGATCCGGCCATCGGATCATAAATTAAATCTCCTTCATTTGACCAACTAATGATATGATCGCGTGCTAATGATTCAGGAAATATCGCCGGGTGGTTATGAGCGACCATATCATTTGCAATCGATCCCCCACTTACTACATACGACCACACATTCTGCAGTTTCACCATACCGGTATTAATTTTAACTTCTTTTTCGGTAAACACCCCTGCTTTATTCCTCGTAACAGGACGGGTTCTCACCGTACGGGAATCATTATATTTATTCCGGCGTGGTTCTACAATCGGGTTAAATTTACCTATATTAGATTTAGATAATACAAACATGTACTCAAACGCCTGATAATATCTAGTATTCCCTCCAACTGGAGGAGGGTTATCTTTCATATAAATCATCGTATCATGCAAATTAAATCCAACCGTCTTGAAGTACAATGCCTGTTTAAAAGATGTACCCGTCTCACTCCCTTTCACTGTAGAATCGCCAACAATCCAGACAACCACTCCACCGTTTTTCGTTACCCGATATAACTCTTGAGCAATCTTCTCAAATTCAAACGAATATCCATTATAAGTTCTCAAATTGTCATATGGAGGGGATGTCACTGTCAAGTCTATAAAATCATGAGGCATCCTTGACATCGTTTCAAGGCAATCCTCACAATATACCCTATCCAGTTCCATTGATCCTCTTCATTGCAATATCGATATATTCAGAATTCAGTTCTATACCTACATAATTACGATTTAACTGACTTGCAACCAACCCAGTTGTACCGGAGCCCATAAACGGATCTAATACCGTCCCTCCTTCGGGACAACCCGCTATGATACAAGGGATGATTAACTCAGGTGGGTATGCTGCCGCATGGAGGGATCGGTAGGTGTTAGTAGATAATGTCCTCACTGATCGTAAATGACGTTTCTCTCCTGATACACCCATCTCTTTTACCGATTCAGCATCATAATAATGCCGGTATTGTTTTGAGAACATGAACATATATTCATGGCAACATGTGGGACGGGAACTTACTCCTTCAGGCGTAGGGTTTGTCTTATTCCAGATAGTATCGGATCTTAAATACCAACCATCATCCCGCATACCAAATGCAAGCATCCATGGTATTCCTATCAAATCTTTCGGTTTGAATCCAACCGTTTTATAATTAAATGATTTCCTTGGCGGGGGAGTTGTATGATCCGGAGACCTGTCTGCTCCAAATGGTTTATGAGCATAATTGTCACCTTTATACCCTGAATAACTATCTTTTATATTTACCCAACATATTCCAGTAGGGGTTAATACCCGTTTCACTTCATGAAATACATTCACTAAATTCTGAATGTACTCAATTGGCAACTCTTCCAATCCTATTTGACCAGATACCCCATAATCTCTGAGACCAAAATATGGAGGACTCGTTACACAGCAATCAATACTATTATCAGGGAACGTTTGTAGTGTCTCTAACGCATCACCTGAATATATCGTATTCAGTTCCACGAAAAAAGGTTAGAAGTTACTGACGTTTATATCTGCCGAAGTTTTGGATTCTTTCGGACAGCAACGGCATTCCTATCGCCATGGTCAGAGATGGATTTGTATTCATGAGGGTGGAAACGATACACATCCACATCCTTCGGATCCGGCGTACGATAGTCCGGGTATCGGGATATTCTCTTCTGGCGATTCATATTATAATGGTTCAGAAAATCCGTAAACATTTTCCCGGTAGGAGTGGACGGACCGTGTTTCTGTATCTCTTCCGTTAACGACTCCTCCATCTCCCCGAATTCCGGATATCCTTTATAATACTGAATCGTATCCTTCAGCTTACCTAATGCAGTCTGATATTCATCCGGAGTCTTAAACCCATGACGAGTATGATCTACCACTTTCTCAAACGTATATAACGTGTTTCCAAGTTTCTCCTCGTGACCAAATGAGTCGAACCCATACTGTTTTGCATTATGCATTGAGGATGTCCGGGTTCTATTATCCGGGTTCATGAACTGGGTCTTCCCACGGGATGACTCATACCACTGCCCGTTCCGGGCACCTTTATGCAATACCGCACCTTTCGGAACCTGTTGACCCTGCCTCACGTAAGTACGGGCAAGATCCAAAATGATTTTCCGATGAAGGGATCGAAAATCCACAACCATGAATACTATATCATTCATCAAGTATTTGGGATCTCGTCCAATTTAACAACCCATCTATACCTTCTTAGCAGATCTACCAGTGATAGCCAGATCTTTACATTGTGCCGTATTAGTGCCGAATGGAGTGAACATCGTGACTTTCATTACCATTCCCGGATCCGTATTGTATGAATAATACCCTACCGGATCTATCTTGGCCCATGCCCATCCTTGCACTGGAGAATATAAATAAATCCTGTTCGACACCTCTGTTTGTCCCGGTAACGTTACAATAAATTTATTCATCACCACTGCCTCATCGGCATTGATAAGAGTCACATTCAAATCCTCTAAATAAATAGGAGCAATCCCGACGGTAGTAGAGCCTTGGTTCTGATGAGCGACCACTATCGCTGACGCTGGATGACAAGTTAAAGTGAATAGAGCCACCAGACCGAAGATCAATAGCATATACTTACAATTTTGATCCATATGCTCTAAATATAAGCTAAATGAAGATTAAAACGTTGTCATGGCGCCTCGTCTGATATGACAAAAGGCACCAATGGAGTAACTTCCATATTGAAATCTTTCAATATATTATTCAACCGGTGCATAATGAACATCTCCGGGATCGGGATATATCCGTGCGACTTCATCTCCTGTAATACCGGACCCATTGAAGTGTTCAATACCCCGGTGATCATCGGATACTCCGATGTCCATACATACGACTCATCTAATTCAGCAAATACCTTTTGGATGTGTTTCTCTCCTACCAATACCCAGAATTTCATACAATCACCCCGGACATAATATCATAAATGAGATTGAAATACTCCGGATCTTTCTTAATAAACTGCACCGGATCATCATACATGAACTGCAGCCCCATTGACAATAATTCCGTTGCATACCCTCCATAATCCTTCCCACAATACGGGTCAGGAAAGCTGTCACGACGGGTGATTTCATAATCCTCATACCCGGAGTTAGGTAATATATCTGCTAGTTTTTCATTATCCTGACCATGAGTACGGGCTCTATAAAAGGCAAGTAACGCATTATGCACCGCATCATTGCGGTATTCGATAGCATGGCCGAACTCATGCACATAAACATCTGGTAAATCCCCTAACTTACGAAGTGCAATAAAATTTGTCCGTTTATCAATATTGCGACAGTGAGCACGATTTTTATCATTTGTCACTATTTTAAACTCAATGTCTTTCCAGATGGCATCATTTACATAATGCTGGAACCATTTCTGAACAACTCCGACGCGTTCTTTTACCGATAACTCCTTATCCACAGGAAGATATCCCTGAAGACGATAATTCCCTACCGTATCAATATTATGAACTATCGGAGCCTTTGATGGGATAGGTCGCTGGATCATTTTCTCAACTACCGATGGCATCGTCGTCTCAATATAATCAAAATCCGGCATTAACTGATTATACTCATTTTTCAGTTTATTATACTGATCACTCATGGACATATACTGATCCATCAACGGAGCCAGTTCCGGATACGCCTTATTATTCAATACTTCATCCAGATCTTTCCCGGTCGCTTCACAGATAGCACTGACTTTATGCATATACTCCATCTGGATTGCATTCACCTTCTCCGATAGCGATAACACCTCCTGTTTCTTCGATGCTATCAACTCTTCATTCACCGATACGCCCGTATCTTTATTGAGCCGGGATAAGGTAGTATCCACCATCGACCGTTTCTCCAGATAATCATCATACAGAGGTTTCACCCGGGGGTGCTCCGTTACCATCATATCCTGAGGTCGGATTACTTCACTTACATACCGAAGTTCTTTCCGATACAGATCTTCCGCTGCTTTTAATGCAGCTTTCTCACCCTCTAATCGTTTTCGCAGTACCTTGATCCGGTTTACCCGTTCCCGTTCGGATTTATATTTCTTCACAACCTGATCAACGGCATTCCGGTTCGATACGCCATTCGGATTGATATAGCAACGCATTTTATGCGCATACAATGGATCATAAATGAGATTATGTACGAACTCCGACCGGACTTTATCATTCCCTTCAAGCGATATCGTATCTTTCAGCGGCATGTCAGAGAACGCTTTAATGAATAATGCTTTCTGTTCTTTTGCCGTAGCTCCAAATATCTCCGGATCCAGCTGAGGAAGAGCTTTGGTATTTTTCAAATGTTCATACCATATATCCCCAAACGCTTTCATTAATATGGACTGTTGAGCATCCCGGTTCAACCGGTCAAACCCGGGGCGTACGCTCACAATATTCTTCTTTCCATCATACAGTATTTTATATAATGATCCAGATTTTACTGTAGTAGGGGTGCTGGTAATGATCACACTCCCTACCACCCCGAGTGATGTATAATATCCGGGCTCCCACGGGTTTTGAAAGATATTGATGCCCATATCTAACTGTTCAGGCTGCGTTCGATGGATCCGATCATCTTTCGCTATCTGTAATTTAGCGTATCGATAATTCTGGATCCCATCCTTTGCCTTTACATATATATCATGGAACCCGTCTTTTGCTAAAAACGCTTTCTTTATGGCAGGTAATTGAGGAGCATCCGGATACAGTCGGGCGGTCTGATCATAAAACCATTTTGCCGGATTCTTCCACCCATGGCCTTGAACCATTGCTTTATATACATCATCAGCATTCTCTGCCCCGAGTAACACCTGACATACCAGATTTACGATGATATCTTTCGTAGAATCGATACCAAATACCTCTTTATATAAAGTAGATGGGTTTAATTTTGCATTTCCTTCCATCATCCGATTTATATACACGTTTCGGATCAATGCTTCATCTAAATCCTTTGGTAATGGATGAGACACATTCGGATCTTCACGGTGCTGTTTGGCAACAATATAAGGCAACGCCTGTAAGGTGCACTGACGAGTGGCTGTACGCTGAGACTGGATAACCATATTATCCACAACAACGGACAACACATTACCGGATCCGTCAGTAACCACCCCATCACCAGTCATCGATCCAAACTTACTGGTGAACTCTTCCGGATCTAATGAGATCACCTGATATTTCGGATGGTATATCGTATAGTACTCCGGATCCGTCATACTCGTACGAGTATGTAATATATTCACCGGAATATCTGTATTTGTGGAAAATAACCCCATATTGCGTAACTCAAATGCTAAATTTATTGAGTTTGATTTATCCAGATTATTCCTCATTAATTGATTATATATCGTAGTGCCGTTTATCGGATCTACCACCGTATATAAATACTTGGATACGTCGGTTATTGAGGTGAACGACTGTTTTACGGGTTTGGGTTTTGATCCTTCATATTCAATATATTTCCGACCCGTCTTCGTCTGTTTAATCTCATGATCCGGGTAACTCACTCCCTCCTTCAGATATAACCGTTTGACTTTCTTCAGAGGATTATCTTTCACCGGCTCAAGGTGATCCGTATCATAGTAGATTGCCCCACGTTTCGTCGTGATGAGTTTCGCACCCTTTGGGGCACGTTCCGGGAATTTCGTAACATATACTTTACGTAAATCCGCTTCCATTCTCACTCCGGGACATTTTCACTGTAATATTTGATCAACAGTTCTTCATCAATCTGATCTTGGGTGATTATTTTTTCACCACTCAGTGAGGAAACAACCCTATTCTGTAATAATTTACCCCAGTCTACCGGTTCTAGGGCGATTGTTTTTCCACCCTGAAACTCTCCCTTATCAGCTACGAATTTATTGATCATCGGTTATATCCTCCAGATGCCAGTAACATACTTCATACTTATTCCCGTCGTAAAACGTCTCTATCTGCTTCTTCGCCCCGTTAAATTTATACCGTTTTTCTCTCCCTAAGATGATCTCATCCTCATTATGCACCATCTCATTTGAGTTCACCATGACCATACCATGCGAACCCCTTTTCACATTGGTAACTAATATATTCACTCTTCGGGGAGAACTCGTATCAGAATTCATATCCGGGGAGGCCATTGATGCATAATATTGCACGCACGCCATATCCGGCGTCCAGCTGGCATAATACGGATATGATAACTCCTTCCCTTCCGTCAATGTATCAGGATCATCCGTGCCAAATATATCTGCAATACATTCTGTAGATACACCACGAAATGCCGTGAAATCTCTTGGGAGACGAGCGTTTGAATAGATGGTATCTATCGTATTCAATAACGTTTTATATTCATAATTTAACGCATTATCCTTATTCTTCCTCGTCGGATCCCGACCGGTATTATTCGGATCAAACTGCTTTGATGGGACGTTTTTATATGAATCATTATACATCTGAATGAATATACCCATTCGCTCATTATCAGGCATTGTCTGCAGTTCAGGATGATTATCAATATAGGTTTTATACCGGATTGCGTCTATTGATGACATATCTCCCAATGGAGCATTTCCATTTACCTGATCTACCAGATGTTCAAATGATGAAGAACCCATTCGCTGATAAATCGTCTCCGGTTCATAGTATATCCGATTTTCCGGTAGGTTTTTCACATCCCCACCTGACTGAATCAATGATCGAATATCCTGATATCCTGAAAATGACTTTTTCCATTGGAATAAGAACGTGTTATACATATCTTCACGCTCTACTTTTGTCAAACCGGGAATCTGATCGATAGCAACGGAGATATTATTATCTATCGATGTATTCGGGATAGGGACGTTTTGTAACACCGGTAGGGATATGTCAACCGAATGATACTCATCATACATATCATCAGGGGGTCTATATTCCAATGATTCTCCATTCACCGTGCATCCCAGAGATACCAATGCATCTTTCAATGCCGGGTATTCATCCACCACCGATTTACGCACCGAATACCAATTGTATCCCGACTTACTATGAAAGAACGATATCATATCATTCGCCACAGCCTGTATCTTCGATGGATCAAAGATACAGACACCCATGATATCCCCGGATCGTGTATATGCACCTACGATAACACCCTCATCTCTTACTAACTGGACTGATTTCGTAGTATACATTATCTTTGATTTAAACTGCTCGGCGTTTGCGTCCCCGGAAGTATCTTTAATATCCTGATATATCCGGTCAAGCAAAACCTTTCGTGCCCACTGCCTCATCGGATATGCAGTTAAATCAGTACTGGTATACCGACGAGGAAGTTCCGGGACCGTATCCGATGTCATATCACATAACGCTCCTTTGGGAACGTCCCTCACAGTTATTCGTAAAAATATCTTATCGGTATGCGGGGAACCAGATCCAAATAATACGTCTCCTTTTACATATGAGGGATCTTCAGCGATATACATCCGATCTCTTCGTTGCACAATACCCCGACTCCCTTCATTGGATACCAACATCCCATCCGATCCATCCGGCATATCGTAATCCAATACCACCCCATCGATATAAAAATTATTATTTTTCAAATCCGGGGCATATCGGTCTCCAGATTGAAAATCATATGATGGATTGATATACTGATCCCGAATCTTCTGATAGGCTGAATGAATATCGTCTGTCCATATGGCATAATTCGATGAAGTAAATAATGAATGACCGTCTTTCATATCACTGACGATATGTTTCGCTGTTTCCATATCAACGAACGATACCATCTTCCCACCGGTAGCGACCCGCTTATGCTGTAATGCCAGATCCAATGACTCGATCGCCCGGTGAGCATACTCCTTCTGATCAGAGTCCACCGGAACACCGTTCAGCTCATCAGATACCACTTTTGATATTACTCCGTTCCGGGAGATGGAGTCAAGTTCCCGGACGGCAAACTCCGGTAAGTCATTCAGATGGTAAGGAACATCTTCCACCCCGGATAAGGGATCCGTATGACCAACTTCCACATCATCTTCCCCATGCCGGAACGCCTGCCGTTTGGATCGATCCTGCTCGTCCTGACTATGGGTGATCCCGGTTGTCACCTCGATGAACGATCCCCCTCTCACTCCTTTCTGTACGTTCGCTCCTTCCGGAGGTTTCTCTCCTTCATGCAAATACCGTCGGTAGTTATCTGACTGGATCTCTTCCTGATATAAGGGAAGCATTCGCTCATGAGCAAGTTTTGTAAGGTATATTAAATATTCCGGAGTGAAGAGGTTGTCATTCCGGGTGATAGTATCAAATTCAGCGTCATTCAATCGGGACATTATAACTCCAAATAATACACATACGCATTATCAGATTGCTCTACCGGGTCTATATATTCAACATCATATATATACACTTGCTCGTCAGGCCGGGATACCCATTGAGGGAAGTCCTTCAACGACGCCACGGTGATGTTCCGGATAACCATCTGCTTCTCTCTCGGTAAGATGATCTCATGCTCACCCTTCACTCCCATCGCCCCTTTATCACCTGCTTTGGTCACCATTCGCATGATCACCCGTTTCCCATTGGCGACGTGCAGTGCCTGCTCTGAGAACTCTTTTGCGACATTAAACTCATAGGAGAACGACATATACGATTTGTCACATATGATGTCACCAACCGTCATATTGCAGATCATATTACCGGCGGTTTTATCCCCGATACCTCGATACAATACCAACCCATCCGGTAGGGGAGGGGATGTATCAATATATGCATCCAGATAGACCGGGAGGTGTTTATTAACCTCCGGATCCGTGCCATGGCGGAGATAACTGGATATACGTCGATGACCGGAACCGCACCATTCCTGATACGCAATATAGGGTTTATCCCCATACCCATACCGGGGATGCATATCATGATTCAGGTTATACTCATCCTGAAGTTTTTGACGAAGTTCATCCGATGCGATAGGATGAATGTACCGGATATCCTCACGCTCAACACCCCCGGTATTTGCTACCGGAACCCGGTATGTAGGATCGATGGCCTCTACGGTAACATGTTTCACATGAGTGACCGATAAGTGAGACCCGGTATCAATCACCTCAGGCGTTATCGATACTCCGGTCACTCTGAACGATAACCCGGGTTTGAAAAGAAGTTGATTCCCCATACTTACCGCATGATCATTTCCTGACGTATTATACTCAAATACCACCTTTTGTGATGGTTTTGACAGGGAGCACTGCTGTAGTCCATTCTGCACAACTTCATCACCGGGAAGATATTCACCGTCCATTGGCGGACTGTTCATCAGATACAACCGGGTACCTGATGGAATAGCCGGAGATCGATCAATCTCTTGTGATAAAACCCGGATCGTCTCATTCACTCTTGATAACTCTCCGACATCCGACTCTCCATACTGATCCCCAACCTTCGGAGCCATGAGATAATCATTACATTCCAGAAACCCGGCATATCTCCCATCCAGATATTCACTTTCCGGGGCGAAGAAATGCGTATGGAAAAACTCGTCATCCAGCGTTCCGGATACGGCATACGGGCGAGGATCCAATGACGAACGCTCTTCCTCTACCGGCTCAATCTCTATCCGGGTCACTCCGGATTCATCCAGCGTCTTACTGATAACCTTCCATTGCTGATTCCGATCTATGAGGTATTCTTTCAGTGTACTATTGAGTAATGCCGCATGCACCTGATCTCCCGGACGAAACGTGACGACCATATCGGATGTGCATTCTGTTGAAGTGCGAAGCCATGTCTTTAACGATACGATATCACCGGAAAATGATGAGGAGAACAGGGATTTTACTTCAAATGGAACATCCGCTGTATAGGATCCGGGAGGGATAACGCCGCCGGAGATCATCTGATCAAATACGTTCGTATACAGCATAGTCGGGATATCCCGGTGAGCAAACAGGAAGGACTGTACACGATCAATGGTCTGACGCAGCACTCCGGGATCCGTTCGCATCATCTCTACCGTATCATTCACTTCATTGATTGTACCGGCATGGCGAATCTGATATTCTCTCCATTCCGGGATGATCTTCTTCCAGTCATCTTCCGATATGGTTATCTGAGAAAGATGAACCGGTTTATGTTTTGATACGATATTGTGGATGGTTTCCAAATGATGACCCATACCGGGGATAGTAGTAGACAACTCTGACCGGAGAGCGTCATATAACGGTTCAATATCCTGATATTCCGGGAAGAGTGACTGGTATGTAGATGCCAAATATGCGGCACAGGCTTCTTCCGGGGCACCGTTTCCGATATATCCTAAAAATCCGGAGTCAGGCATATTCATCATCTCATGAAGATCATCAATAAACCCGGACTGAATATCACCGGACTCTACCTGATGTTTTGCGGCGATGCGTTTTGTCACATAGGCAACTGCCCCCTGTTTTAATACTGATTGATCGTCACCTAACCATTTTTTCTTATAGGCCTGATACACCATCTCCCGGATCGGGGCGATAGGAAGAGCGTCCGAAACGATCATATCACTGCCTTTTATTACCGCACCGGTATTGTTTGTACCATTTCCATACAATGCCCGGAACTGGGTTGAATGTAACGCATACAACGTAAATGGATGGATATCCTCACCGGTAATCTCTTTTATTGAAGTAGATACAGATTGCATCGGGACCGGATTCCCGGATCGGTCAGGTAAGTAAACGGGATCCGGATCAGACTGGCTGGAAGGGATCGGCTCACCGGAAGAGTCAGGAGTGAATGACGCCGGACGTTTTGTCGGATCATACCATATACCGCCCCGGGGACCATGCTCCACTTTCGCCCATTTCGGAGGGATGTCTCCATCACGAAGATATTTCTTCTCCATATCCTGCATGACAGTCTGGCGGGATGTAACAACCTCAGGAGCGTCATCATACCGATCGGCGATATAGCATGGGATCCCCTGACGGTTCATTCGATCCATAATAAATGAAACGATATACTTTGCAATATCCGGGATATGGAGCATGGGGTCGGTAGATGACAGAATGATATCGGTGTAATCCTCCAGTATCATTTGCAGATCATAATCATTACACGTCCATTTACTCCCTTTAATCTCCGCTTCCACTCCACTGCATACCAGTATCATGTATATCTCCCCTTACAGACATCAATCATAAACTTATAATATTCCGGATCCTGTGTCATGAACTGCATCGGATCCCGATACAGATACTCCATCCCCATTGATATCAGTTCCGTACTCATATCTTCATAGATTTTCCCACAGTATGCCGTAGGGAAATGGTCCGGGTAGGCAATCTCATCAGCTGAGTACCCCCAATCAGGATATGCATCAGTGAGGCGAATAAGCCGGGTGTTTCCTGCCCGGAAGGCCAGAAACCGTAATGCGGCATGACGGATCCCTAAATTCGTCATCTCAATGACATGACCCATCTCATGAATAATCACGGATGGATCCTCAAAGGCCTGACGCATTAAGTAGATCTCCTGATACTCATCATACCCGACCATGGCCGACCGGCCATCTTCATCTTCGCATATAAATTCAACCATTACCCGGTTCAGACATTGCTGAGGAATATGCGTACGTAACCAGTGCAATGTCGGATTGATGACGGTATCTGTCAACTGGTGTATTTTCGATGATAACACCGCATCCGTTTTCACCTGATACACCATGTGAGCCTCTTTCCCGGTATACAACATCTCATGTTGTTTACTGCGAAGCATCTCCTTTACCTGATTCACATAGGCCTTTGACCGGGCAAACCATGAGCGTTTATCATCAGATGCAAAGTCTTTATATTTCCCTTTCCACGCTACTAATCGATCATCTACCGATGCGGTAAATGCATCAGCCGCCTGCTTTACATGCGACCAGTCGATCGTTTCCCCGGTCATGGAAGATACGATCTCTTCCGACTCAGCTGACGGGGAATACGCTACCTTTACTTCCGGGGTGACACCCGGGGTATCTTCCGGGGTGAGTATGATGGTATCGGATATACTGTCCACTCTCAGACGAATCCCACGGTTTAGAATTAACCGGTTTTCATCAAGACGGAGGCCCTTTATCAGACCGTCACAATGGATCTCATACCGCTGTTTCCCCGAGTCGATAGACGCATCCAGATAATACGGGACGTTTAATACCATTCCCGGAGTGACCTCACCGGGGATCGAGGTGGTATACACAACGGATCCATGAGGAAGGGGTTTTATGGCGGTGAAATAAATATCCAGTTCTCCGATAATATGCTGGATATCTTCCGGGATTGATCCAGAGGTTAAATACCCGTTAATGTCCTGTTCTTCATACGCCGTTATGGCAGTCCGGATCTCTCCGGGAATGATCTGATCTTCAATTGGCCGGATACCTGCTTGAGTGATCAAATGTTTCACATACTCAGGGTTTATCCTGACGGATCGTTGCAACGGGGAGATATCAAGCGGTGCTGGTGGGTAAAACTGATCCGATACGGGAATATGAGAGAAGTCAAACGACTCATGAACTTCTGCATCAAAAAACCCTAACTCTTTTAATTTCGCCTGCATCTGGTGAGCAATATAATATGCCCGATCCGGGACATGCATCAACCGGGGTAATGGGATCGTTGCAGAAAGACAGGTAAGGAACTCCTGCACTACCGGATCTTTCGCATGCCATTCATACCCGTCGGTATACGCCACCGTTCCTGATACTTTAATTGGATATGATCGCATGGATACAGTCCATCACTATCTGGAAATATTCAGGATCCTGATGAGCGAACGTTACCGGATCCGTCAGCATAAATTCAAGTCCCATTGAAAACACCTCAGTTGTCCCATTCTTCGTCACTTTTCCACAATAAGGATCCGGAAACCCTCCCACCCGGCAGCATTCCGTATCCATATAGTTATGATCTTTTTTCAGTTTTGATAGCAGTTGGTAGTTCTCTCCTCTGGTTCGGGATGCTTGGAACTGCTTCATCATTCGCATGATCCCCGGATGATAGAGTTCAAGCACATGACCCATCTCATGAGCGACATCACCCATGGTATACTTTGAGGGGAGCGATATGACATATTTTTGCGGGGATAATAATTCGGTCCGGGAGTTGGTTATTGAGTCATTGATCTGGATATGACACTGGAGTCCATCCAATAATATCGGTTTTACCATCTCTTTGATACGAGTAATGGTATATTGAGCGAGACCGATACCCTGCTTGCTCCCGTCATCGGAAAATGTGAATGTTCCCCTATCTGATTTCATCGGGTTGGCGGAGATAGAGGTATGGGCAGATTCAGTCAGATGTTTAGAGTAGGATTTGATATTTTCTCTCCTCTGATTCAGAACATTCTCTTCAAATGCATGAATCTTATCCCGTATCGGTACAATAACTGACTGGTAATAAGCAGGTTTATCAGATTCATTCAGATATTGCTGGATAGAATGAGCATATGCATTGATAAAAGCGTTATATTGTGGTAAGGCCTGTTGTAATGCCGTATATTGTGCATGAACGTCACGGTAATGACTACTCTTTTTCATATTGGTGAGTAGATCCCGATGACGTGCGATAGATTCTTTTGATGGTACCATAATCCCCATTATTAGTATCAAACAGGGGATATAAAAGATGGTTCAGGTTTTCTGGAAATTCAGATACTTATCCATAATCTTGAACTTGTCCCGGAATTTGGATAATTCCATGACATCCCGGGTGGAATAGATATGAGGAGCAAGACTCACCGTCTCTAATGCACCGATGGTATAAGGACCATCGCCAATAAAACGATTTATCTCATTTACGATATATTTGAGAAGATAAGCAAGGCCATACGCGTTCTGACCCCATGCAGAAAGCATATCGTTACTCCGGAAGATAGCATACAGATCAATGATATGGGTTCCGGGGCGAATACGAGCCATCACCAGCTGTAGGCAGGGAGGTTCGGCACTCTGAATATCATGATTCGGAGACCATGTGATTGCTAATGCCCTCCTGCTCTCCGGATTGGCAATCAACCGATCAATGATAGACTGATGGATCTGATTCACGCCTCCCATATTCCCATCTCCTTTCCATTCATGGTATACCCTGACATCAAGATGCACATACCGAAGCAGCGAGAATGCGTAATCCGCTACCTTTCTCACCCATGGTCGTCTTCCCGGTACGCTGTATCTGATATATGGAGTGAAGTAATCACACAACCGGTTCCCGTAGGTGTATACCGGGTCATTCCCATCATGTTTCCGCTGCTTCACGGTATAGAATGTGGTTTGATACTCATTAGCAAATCCGGGGCCGAACATACTGGCTGATGAGATCATCGGGTTAGCAAACGGGTTTTCTACCCGGATACTGATCGGTTGACCGGGATCAATGGTGACTTCCCCGTCTTCAGTCTTGATCAGAGTACTGTTATCAATAATATACCGGATCACTGCATCGTGTGCTCGTCCGATTGATTCTTCTTGGATTGTGAACATTGTCTATTTACCTCTTTGATAACATCTTTTATCGATACTCTGGTATACATGGAGATTTCATATGGGTTTCGCTTCTCATAGAGATGCAACGCCACATCTTTCCTGAACTGCTCCTCATTCTCTGGTCGTAACCGAGCACGGATACGCTTATTCTCCTGACGGTACCGGGACCGGGTGGTAACGCCTGCGTTCTTCAGACGGTTATATACCGTCATATCAGAACATCCATATTTTGCAGCGATATCCATCAACGATAGCCCTAATTTCGTATAATCATTAATAATTTTATCAATAGGGAGCTTATCATCTTGTATTGGGGGGCGACCTCTGGGTTTCGTCATACGAGACGTGTCTATCAATACAAAATATATATACCTATTTACCTACCCGCTCCTTCTTCCTCTTTTCTATCATAGCAAGAGACTGTAATTGACTGATACAGTAGGGATCGCCGCAGGTGCGATTCCTTCTACGAGCACCATGTAACTCTTCATTACATACCGGACACCGTTTATCCGGAACAGATGTTTTGTCAATGACATATTTATCAATAATATGATGAACGTCCGATTCAGGCTTTTTGATAATATGAGCAATGGTATTTACCGTATATTTACATTCTCGATACAAATGCTGGATACACCAAAACGTCTCATGAGTCATCCATGGATATCCATACCGAGGCATCTTTTCTTTTGGCATATGATTACCAGTAGGCTGTTTCATTACCGGAGGCCTCGGCGTGACTTTCCCCATCCGAATCAAGATGTTTTTTATGGTTGTTGGAGTAGTCCCAACACTACGGGATATCGCAGAGTAGGATTGACCATCATCATACATTTCTCTGATTTTCTGAAAATCATAGGTGTTACATGGTCTTGACATTTTATTATTTTATTGCTGTATTGGGTATATAATAATTTCCAACTTTTCATATTTTGAAAATGGGTCGTAATTTCATTGATATTTGGAGCGATTATATTCGATATGAGACAAATCTAACGATCGAAATGGATGTTTTTATAATTATAAAATGCGTCTACATGACAAGCGCTGTGTTTTACATCGTTTTAATGATGAATGGTCTGATATAAGTGGTTAAAAATTACTATACTTTGCATGTATTTTTACCCCCTATACCAGTATATGTGGATAAGCCCGATACGGGCTCCGATTTTCTATGATGAAGATCGGATCTCGGTGATTTGACCTCCGATTACCGAGTGTGCTTGACGGGAGTGGTGCGCATAAATCGAGTTTATAAACTTTATAAACCAATGTACAATTATGTACATTTTAGATGAGAAAGAATATATAGAATTAGTTACAAATGAAATTGGGGGTATTTTGATACGAATGTAATGGGTAATGAAGGTCTATTTTGTTACTCATTTCTAGCCCAAATTGCAAGGGTATGTAGCCGGTAAACCCCATCTAATAACCACTACCCATCTTATAATAATAAAGTAATTTCAATATAATCAATTATTCAGTCATGCGCACCAATAAAATCATTTCATTCAAACATATGAATATTAACGATGCATTTCATAAACTAAACAACCCATCTTATAATAACAGCAAAGTATATATATCCACTATATATACTTATCTATATTGATCATCAATAAAATCTGAAAATCGAAAAACATACTATATAAAACCATCACATTCATAAAATCCCAAAAAGTAACAGATCGTTTAGCACCTAACGAATACTGGTCATTTATATACTCCCATCATGAGGCACCGCAAGCCAAATCCCCATAACCTTTTTATACTCATGATGGCAACAGGTTTTAATAATGTCCACATCAATATTAGTCGTATCTGATATCCACGGTGGCTCCCCAGTCTCTTTGATGAAGGAACGGGTTCTGGTAGGGGATGCAGAACGAAAAGCTCAGAATGTGATCTTATCCAATGAATCTCAGGATGAACTCAGGAAAGAGTGGGATGAGATGCTGGGTAAATATGATAAGATCGATAAAGTCCTCTGTCTTGGTGACTCATGTGACGGTACCAATGTGTTAGGCAGAGGATACGATCTCCTGACTTCAAATATGTATGATCAAGTGAGTATTGCTGTTGACATGCTTGAAGACATCAATTGCAATCAGTTCACTATGGTTCAAGGGTCACCCTATCATACTCAGCTGAATATGTCTGCTGATAAGGCAGTCATGATTGAACTGGCAAACCGGAAACCGATCAAGTATAAATTCAGCGGATCCGTGATGGAGCAGATTGAAGGAGTGAAGATAAGTCTCCGGCATGTCACTGGATACCGGCAGAACTATCTGGATAGACCTGCAGGCCTGCTCAAAGAGATTCGTGCCATTGTCGGGCATCCCTATTACAAGGATGAGTCACGGAGACCGGATCTGTTACTCCGGGCACACACTCACTACTATACTGAGGTCGATGCCTATAACATCCGGGGAATCTGCTGCCCGGTATGGAAATGCACGGATGATTATGCATCGAGAACGACCGGGAGTCTGGTTCCGGCAGATTGTGGCTATGTCTATATCGAAGTGGATGGGAACGATTACAATTATGAGATCCACTCATTCAACGTCCCGATATGATCCGGTTCGTCTCTATTACTTCTGACATACTCCGGAAGGCTGATGAAAAATCAGCCGATCTGGGTATTTTATCAAACTCTATTACATCAGGATGTGGAAATTTAGCTGGGTTTATTGGAGAGTTGATGGTTCAGTCAATACTCCCATCAACAGTTGTCAATACCTACGATTACGATCTGGTCATCGGTGGCGCAACCGCCGATGTCAAAACAAAGCGAACCAGCGTTACACCAATACCTGATTACGAATGTTCGGTTGCTGCCTATAACACGCGTCAATCGGCAGATATCTACATCTTTTGCCGGGTATCTTATGATTATAGTAATGGGTGGGTGTTAGGGTTTCTTCCCAAACACGAATACTATGCAAAGGCAAAATATCTGAAACAGGGTGATGTTGACCCATCCAATCATTTCGTTGTGAAAGCCGATTGTTATAACGTCGCTATATCTGAATTATATGATATTGGTGATATATCTTTCTACACCTGATAGAACATTTTAAATACTTTTGAATTTATTTGTAGTATATGCGACTTGTAACGTGCATTATACTCATGTGCCTACTGGTGTCAGTAGGCTATGCTGTACCGATGGTGGATATCCCTCAGGTAGTGAAACCTTCAACCCCTATTGGCAATAGCGGGGGAATTGTCGGTGGGCCGAATGTCATTGCCCCGACGCATACCCAGATGCCGATAGCGGTTCAAAATCAGGTAGCGAAACCGAGTATCGATAACTCAACAGGGCGATACATCGTTACCGTACCGACTGGTTCAACACCGCCGGCTGGGTCTACGCTGATCTATGATAACGTCTACGTCATAGAGACATCGAAAGATCGGATGACATCTATGTCTTCAGCCGGGCAGATAGGGCCGGTATGGGTTCCGGATGTCAAGATATCTATACCGGTGGATAAACCGGCAGAAGAATCAGGTACCGTAACGATTGCTGCAGCGAATCCGACAAATGATGCTTACTGGAATTATATGGGTCAGTATTACACTCCTATCGGAATTCCCGGAGCGTGGTCAGTATCTACCGGATCAGAACAGGTGGTAGCAGTTATTGATACTGGAGTGGATTATAATCATCCGGATCTCGCGGCAAACATCTGGACAAATACGAAAGAGATTCCCGGTAATAAGAAGGATGATGACGGGAACGGATTCGTGGATGATGTCCGTGGATGGAACTTCGTCTCCAGTAACAATGACCCGATGGATAATAACGGACACGGTACTCATTGTGCCGGTATCATCGCAGGGATAGCAAATAACGCACAGGGTGTAGCGGGAGTTGCTTACAATGCAAAGATCATGCCCCTCAAGTTCATGGATAAGGATGGTACCGGATATGCATCCGCTGCAATGTCAGCAATGGCGTATGCCCGGAACAATGGAGCAAAGATCCAGTCATGTTCATGGGGAGGGAAAGACAAATCCCAGTCAATTGATGATATGCTGAATAGGTATCAGGACGTCCTGTTCCTGTTCGCTGCGGGAAACGATGGGAAGAATAATGATGTCGGATCCTCATGGCCGGCGAATTCCAATGCTCCTACTGTGATCTCCGTAGCGGCGACTGATGTATTCTACTCAAAACTTGCATCATACAGTAATTACGGTATGAATACTGTTGATATCGTTGCACCGGGATCGGCAATTATGTCCACCCTCCCATATGGAAAGTATGGGAAGATGAGTGGGACATCAATGGCAACTCCGATGGTTGCTGCCGAAGCGGCGATGATCCGGGCAAAGAATCCGGGTATGACGGTAGAACAGGTAAAGTCAAAGATCCTGACAAGTTATGATGTGACTGAGGACACCGGGGTAAAGATTCGCACTGGAAGAATGAATCTGACAAAAGCACTTGATATTACTACCCCAGTCGTTCCCACTCCAATCCCTACAGAGACACCAACACCTGTCCCTACTACTCCGGTGCCAACTCCCACACCGTTACCTACCCAGACTCCCGCTCCAACTCCTACCGTAACACCCACTCCGACTATCACCCCCGCTCCAACACCAACTCCGGTACCGGGTCCACTGAATCCGGATTTCAAGATGGAAATTGCGAATGTGTATAAGAATCTGGTATATGTCTGGCTTACCGATACCACTTCAGGAACCGTGAAGTCTCGTCAGTGGTATACGAAGAAGACCGGATCAGACTGGAAATTAATATCCTACAGTCCTCGTACTCCGGCAGGGTTTACCAAAGGCACATGGTCGGTAAAACTGGTTGTATCGAACGGGGTTACTACGGCGACAAAAATAAAAGATAACGTTATGACTGTATAATTTCAGTCGCTGCCATCAGTAACTCTTCTTTTTTATTCTGGATAACTTCGTTTGCTACCAGTGCATGTAACTGTTCAAGCACATCTCTTACCCGGGGTCCGGCAGGGATTCCTAATGCCATGATGTCATGACCATTGATATCCAGATCATTTGTTGATACCGGGAGTTTTCTCTCCTGTGACTTCTTATAGGCAATCCAGCACTGGTTTTGATCTCTATACGATTCATACTCTGGAGTTTCTTCTGCATTCGGAGTAATCCGGCCTTTATGATCCGCATATTGTAATTTGACGAGATCTTCCACCGGGACTCCGTTCTTCTGAAAGGTATCGAATATCTTGAGCCATGTACCGGTACGAAGTTCTTCTACATATCCGGCCATGTGATACCGGATCAAGGTAGTGACATAGGCTACGTCGTCATTGCTGAACGACAGATCTTTCATGAGCTCAGTAACCTGATCGGCTCCCAGTTTATCATGACCATAGGCTTTCCCTTCTTCGGTCATGGTATCCACCTTCCCGTAGTCATGGAGGAGGCAGGTTAAGGCGAACAGAGGAGTTGGCTGTAAAGTCACTCCGTGTACGTATACCATGATGGAATGATCCAGTAGGTTTTCCAGATGGTTCTTCCCGGCAGTCATCGACTCCATTACACCCATCTTCGGGAAGATCTTCCCGAGCATACCGGTTTCCATTAACAGTTCAATGGATCGTGGGTAGGTGATGGATTTCATCAGTTCTTTCTGGATATTCTCTTTCGGGATTTGGGAGATGTCATATTGGGTAAGGATTCGCCTCAGGTCGTCATCAAGGGTCATATTGTATCGGGATGCAAACCGGATTGCCCTGACTACCCGGTTACTGTCTTCGTTGATCCGGTCATTGGCATCTCCCACACACCGGAGTCGTTTCTCTTTCATATCATCCAGCGTCTGTTGAGATA
>Ga0079303_10000048_pt1 | contig 25231 bp, 22 predicted proteins | sample Methanogen_OWC_FD_77073 | JGI IMG/M metagenome (GOLD analysis project Ga0079303, IMG submission 77073) | Enriched soil microbial communities from Old Woman Creek wetland in Ohio, USA - Methanogen_OWC | ecosystem: Environmental > Terrestrial > Soil > Wetlands | place: USA: Ohio | collected...
TAATAGCACTCGACCGTAACGGCAACATTTCCATGCCATTCAACACCTCCGGCATGTACCGCGGGTACAAAACGTCAGACGGGAAAAACGGGGTATTTATATTCGCAGACGAACCGACAACCATCGACCGTTAAAAAACACGTAACGGCGCCCTATTAGGGCGCCGTTACAGTAGAGACGCCCTCCCAGGGCGTCTCTATATTGAATATTTCCAAATCGTTTATTGGTAAAGTTTTACGGACCCGTAGGAAGCATCAACTTCCACATATGATTTGGGGTCGCTGCATTTGCCTACCTTTCCTTCAAGCTCTGTGGAGGTATTGCCGACGATCCTTCTGTCAGGTGAGAAATTTGCATCATCGACCTTTATACTACCGTATGAGCTGTTCGCTTTGAGCTTGTAGCAGGCTGAAGGGCTGATGCCCAGCTTCACCGCGCAGTAACCGGCCTTGACAGTGACGCTGTTGAATTCAGCCGGGATCACATCCACTGAAAGGTTGCCGTATTTTGTCTCTACCTCGAGCTTCTTGTTCACTTTTCCCAGGCTGATATCGGTGTACCCGGCCATTATGACAACATTGTTTACAGCAGTTACATTATATCCGTCATACTTGGCTTCGGCCACAAGTGAACTCACCTCACCTACAGAGACCTTTGAGTATTTGCTGTCAACCAGAAGAGCTGAAGCTCTTTCAATTCTGAACTGTCCGCAGTAGCGCGCAGTGATATCAGCCCATCCAAGGTCATCTGCTGATGCTTTGCCATAGGCTATATCGATGGTATTCAGCGGTTTGGTATTGCCCCTTGACAGTTTGTGCACAGTGAGATCGCCATATTTGACCGCCAGGTTCGTCAGTCCGGAGACCTCATCTATGACAGTATTGCCGTACTTGTTGGTCACGTCAAGGTTGATGTTGGCCGGCATTTTTACGTTATAGTTGATGCTGAACGTATTTGACCCGCCCTTCCAGTTGATGGAAGAAAAATCTTCGTTGAAAACGGTCTCTGCCCTGAGGTTACCGCCTTCTTCCGTGAATTTTACCTCTATCATGTCAAGGAGCTTCTGTGCCCTCTCGGCTGATGAGTTTTCAACCTTAACAGTCACATCGATAACGATGTTGTTCTGAGACCAGGTCTCAGTGACTATCGAGCCAAACTTGTTTATGACTGTGAGAGTGGTATTGTCAGTAGGTACCATCTCCCTGTGAAATTCCTTCTTGACCTCTACTGCTGAGGCTGTCAGTGTGACTGCGCAGAGTAATACTGCGAATGTCGCCACCCTCTGGTTAAATCGTAACTTTTTCATGGCTGCCTGGATTTTCGGTTTCTGCTTTTATTTGTTTGAGCTGATCGAGAAGATAGCTCATAACTTCAATTTTTGACTGGTAATGTTTGATCATGGCGTCGACGATGCGCTGATCGTTCGGGTTTGCCTTCAGTTCCTTCTGGAGCTCCACATAGGTTGAATCCATGCTTGCCAGCTCCTGCAACATAATCTTCTTCTGTTCAGGGTTATTGAAATCCATGGATGTAAATTCGTTTTCCATGAAGCTCACCTGACGGACGTAATAATTTTCCACTTCGCGATATTCGGGAGACACCTCGCTCAGGGTCATGGTCTTTTTGAGGCTCGGCCTGATGAAGTGGTCAAATGTCCACAGTGAGGAGAGGGTCACAAGAAGGGTGACCACGGCTGCCTTGAGCAGGTACGGAAGGATGCTCCGTTTGGTTTTAGCTGTGTGCAACCTTGTTGCCAGCTTGAAGCTGAACCTCTCGAAGTGACCGTCTGACGGCTCCCTGTCGTCAAACTCGCTTCTTCCTCTTTTGATTATCTCTTCCAGTCTATTCATGTTATTTAAATATTTTTGTTTTTTAATTCGCTCACCAGCTTCTGCTTTGCCCTCGAGAGTTGTGATCTCGATGTGCTGCTTGAGATGTTGAGCAGTTCCGCTATCTCATCGTGGTCATAACCTTCGATGAGGTAGAGGGAGAGTATCACCCGGTATCCTTCCGGCAGCCTTTCAATGGCTGCCTTCACTTCCTCAACCTTGGCTTCGAGATCCGCCAGGTAGGCAGCGTCATCGCTGCTGTCGTCGCGGAGGCCGGTGTGACTGTCAATGTCTTCAAAGATCGCTTTCCTTTTTCCCAGGGCGTCGAGTGATCTGTTCACCACTATTCTCTTCAGCCATGCACCGAAGCTGACGGTACCTGAGTAGGTGTTTATCTTTTCGAAGGCTGAGAGGAACGCTTCCTGCATCACATCTTCAGCCTCCATGCTGTCGTTCACAATACGCAGGCTCGTGTTGTACATAGCTTTGTAGTACAGTTTGTAAACCTGGAACTGCGCCTGCTGGTCGCCGTCACGACACCCGTCGATCAGGTCCTGGTGTATGTTCCTGAATGCTGCTTCAACATTTTCCATCTTTCTTAGAAGATCTGCTTTGTATATGTTTGACGCTGCACCCACGTACTTGAACTATTCATACCAATGACGAATGCAATGCGTGAATGCTGCATCCAAGTTAAAAAAAAGCTGATATAGGATAAAAAAAAGTTTTCAGCCCTGTGTAACCGCCCCTGTGGCGTAGTCAAGCTGTGAACCGAAGAGGCTGTGAGGTATGGAATAGACCAGAAGCAGCAGTATTGCTGCCGCTATGGTATATGCAGGACGCGCACGTTTGCGGTTCATTACTACTGCAATAATCCATCCGATAATTGCAATAAGTGTCTTATTATCAGTAAGATCCCAGCCGAAAGGTATTCCTGTCCATAATTCGCCGAAGGCATATTTCTGCACCAGCGGACCAAGGATCATCCCTCCGGCAAGAAGCAGCCACATAGCCCAGCGGCCCTGTTTCCTCTGCTCATCTCTGCCAAAGGCGGCTGTCAGGCCTGCCAGGTTCGAGAGCAGCATGGCCAGAAACATGATCAGAATATGCGGTATCATAACAAATGCCGGCACATCGCCCTTGAACCTTATCACTATCGGCTTATCCCTTTTTATCGGTATTTCATTTCCCGAAGGTGTGGCAAGAGTGATAAAATATTCAAGTTTTCCTGCAGCGGGCTGGGAGGGAAGCTCGCCCACGAGGCTGCTCCCGTCACGTTGCATGTCTGAAGCGGTCCACTCCTCATCCGTCCTGAACCTCCTGTAATAGATCTTCCCGGTAATGGCGCCGGGAATATCAAGGCTGATTTTGCAGGGACGGGTGTTTGTCTGACTCCTTTTGAGCCTAATGTCATATTGAGTGCCTTCAACGTTAACTGACGCTTTCTCCGGATATGTCGGACCGGTCATTCTCTGATACATTGCAGCAGCAATTGTAATCAGAACAGCTATTATCCAGAAGAGTGCCTTTTTCATTTATGCCCGAAGATATTCAGTATTACAATTGAATAAGTAAAAGCTCGTGTTTACCGTTACGCAGTACATCAACCGTGACTGCCTGCCCGCGCTTCAGCTGACTGAGTCTGAAGGTATAGTCTTCAATATTATTGACAGGCTTGTTATCGAGAGCTACAATAATGTCTCCCTTGAGCATTCCGCCCAGTGCAGCCGGTCTTCCGGGAAAGACAAAATCAGCTCTCAGTCCGTTCTTCACATTGCCGGCGACGTCAGGCATGATCCCCAGGGTGACGCCTCTGCGGCGCAAAACTGCCTGGGATGGCCCCTTCGGACCCGCCTCCTGAAAAGCCAGCCTGGCGGGCTCGTTGGCGGCATCGGCCACCACCCTGTAGATGAGATCGCCCAATTTGACCATGCCGTCATAATTAAGCTTGTCATATGTGTCGGAGGGCGTATGATAGTCAAGATGCAGACCTGTAGTAACTGAAAGAACAGGTATGTTTTTGCTGTAGAAAGTAGAGTAATCTGACGGTCCATATCCTTCATCGGTGAAGCTGAGGTTGAGCAGGGTGGTGTCGTTGAATGACATTACTGTATCACGAAGCCCTGCTGCAGTGCCTACGCCACTCACCTGCACCCCGTTTCCTTCTTTCATCCGTCCCACCATATCGAGATTCACCATCAGATCGACAGATGCGGGGTTGATGCCCATGCTGTCAGCGAAGTACTTCGAACCAAGCAACCCCAGCTCTTCGCCAGTGAAAGCGACGAACAAAATGCTGCGGGCGAAACCCTCTTTCGCCGATGCAAGTTTCCCAGCCAGTTCTATCATCAGGGCAACGCCTGAGGCATTGTCGTCTGCCCCGTAATGGACAGCGACGGTATCCGGTGCCCTGCTTCCTGAACCACGCCCTCCCATGCCGAGGTGATCATAATGAGCACCAACGATGACATATTGATCTTTCATGGTGGTACCTTCAAGGAACATAACCACATTTTCGGTAACGGCATTCCTGGCCACTACCTCCGCCGTACCGTCAACAGTCGAACCGGTAATGAAGCTGTCAGGCCTTAGTTCTGATCCTGCTTTCTTTTCAAGCTCTTTTATAGTTTTTCCGGCAGGTTTAAGAATAGTATCAGCTATATTTCTCGTGATCTGCAATACAGGGATTCCCGAGCTGCTCTCACCCCTTGAAGGTTTGTCAAGGTTGTCGGCTGCATCCCAATCCTCACCTGATACGAGGAGTACCCCTGCGGCACCGTTCTCACGGGCTGACAGCACCTTCATCCGGTCAGAGGCCAGTGTGTTATAGGATGCGGCAGCAGGATTTGCATCAGGATATCCGCGCATCATCAGGGCCCATTTGCCCTTTAAATCAATATCCCTGAAGTCATTCCATTGCATGGAATCATTTGCTGCCATAAAGCCATAGCCACAAAAGACCACTCCGGCATTAAGCGAATCGTTTGCCGTGAGAGCCAGAGGGACAAAGTCGGTTCCGGGAACCAGCTCGATACCGTTTATTAAAAGCCTGTTTGCCTTACCGCTTTCGGCTGATACATTGACATCAAAGCGTTGCAGGCCGTCACCGATGAATGGCTGGAGTTTTTCTTTACTGAATTGTTTCCTTATATACAATGCCGCCATGGTGTCACTGCCAGTTCCCGTACCTCTTCCAGCAAATTGTTCACCTGCAAGGTGCGAAGTGATATCCCGGAGCTCGTTCTGTGTGATCGTTGCATTACGGCTTGTTGCAGCACATGAACTAAACAGAATAGCTGCGGCAGCACTTATTATTAAACTATATCTCATATCAGTTTTATTCAAATTTCAGAAAGGCCTTTTTAATAATGGAGATGGCGTCACGAAGCTGCTCCTCGGTGATAACCAGCGGGGGCGCAAACCTGATTATATGTCCGTGTGTAGGTTTGGCCAGCAGACCCAGCTCCATCATGGCAAGGCACACATCCCATGCCTCCTTTCCATTTTTTGGCCTTATAACGATGGCATTGAGAAGGCCTTTACCCCTTACAAGCTCGATCATGTCTGATTTTACAGCCCTCATCTCTTCACGGAATATATTTCCGAGTTTTGCAGCTTTCTCAGCCAGTTTTTCCTCTTTCACAACCTCAAGTGCTGCAATGGCAACTTTACCTGCCAGGGCATTTCCACCGAACGTTGATCCGTGTTCACCGGGTTTAATGGTAAGCATGATATAGTCATCGGCAAGCACTGCTGATACCGGCAGAACACCCCCTGAGAGGGCCTTGCCGAGAATGAGGATGTCGGGTCGCACACCTTCGTGATCACAAGCCAGCAGCCTGCCGGTCCGGCCTATGCCTGTCTGCACCTCGTCTGCAATGAAGAGAACATTACTCTTCCTGCACAGGTCGTAGGCTTTCTTAATGTATCCCTCGTCAGGAACGAAGACGCCTGCTTCACCCTGGATCGGTTCTACCAGGAAACCGGCGACATCAGGATCAGCAAGGGCTTTCTCAAGCGCCGGGATATTATTGTAAGGTATTGTAATGAAACCGGGAGTGAAAGGCCCATAGTCCTTTCTGGCATCCGGGTCCGTCGACATGGAGACGACAGTTATCGTACGGCCGTGGAAATTGCCTTCACAGGCAATGATCTTGGCTTGATTCTCTCTTATTCCTTTTACGAGGTAAGCCCATTTCCGGCACAGCTTCAGGGCAGTTTCGTCCGCCTCGGCACCGGTGTTCATAGGCAGAACCTTATCATAACCGAAATACTTCGTTACATATTCCTCGTACTCTCCAAGGACAGAATTGAAGAACGCCCTTGAGGTGAGAGTAAGCTTACCGGCCTGCTCAACAAGCGCAGCAGTGATTTTAGGATGGCAGTGGCCCTGGTTCACGGCAGAATACGCTGATAAGAAATCATAGTAGCGCTTACCCTCGACATCCCATACATACGGCCCCTGGCCTCTGTCAAGGACAACCGGAAGGGGGTGATAGTTATGGGCTCCGAATTTCTCTTCTCTCTCAATATATTCATGAGGTTTCATACGCAAAAAATTTATGTTTTAAACTGATTTTTCAGGGAGGACAATTTTACGAACCTTTTTCGACAAAAAGAAGCTTTGGAATCATGATTTTCCACCGAGAAGTTCAGGTCTTTTCTTTTCGGTGTTCAGGACTGATTGTTCAAAGCGCCATTTTTCTATCTCCGGAGTGTTGCCGCCGATAAGAATATCGGGTACCTTCCAGCCCCTGAAATCTGCAGGCCTGGTATAAACGGGAGGAGCAAGGAGATTATCCTGAAATGAATCTGAAAGTGCAGATTCAGAATCTGAAATAGCTCCGGGAAGTAGTCTCACAATCGCGTCTGTAATCACTGCTGCGGGCAACTCGCCTCCGGTGAGCACGTAATCTCCGATCGATATTTCCATGGTGACGAGATGATCCCTGATGCGCTGATCAATACCCTTGTAATGACCGGCAAGGATGATGATGTTTTTCTTCATCGAAAGATCGTTGGCAATATGCTGGTTGAGAGGGATGCCATCCGGAGAAGTGTAGATGACCTCATCATAGTGACGCTGGGAGGAAAGATGAGTGATACAATTATAGACAGGTTCAATCATCATTACCATTCCCGGCCCTCCGCCGAACGGATAGTCGTCAACACTTTTATGTTTGTCGGTCGAAAAATCGCGCAGGTTAATTATGTTGATTTCTGCAATACCTTTTGCCCTGGCCCTTTTGATTATAGATTCGTCAAACGGACTTCGGAGAAGTTCTGGCAATAATGTTATTATATCGATTCGCATAAAATTCAGTTTGGTAAATCTAATATTGTTTTTTTGTATATTTGAATGCATTAATGCCAAAATAACATTCAAAAAATTCAAAAATCATGGGAAAATTTGTGATCTCAAAAAGAAAAAACGGCGAGTTCCAGTTTAACCTGTTAGCAGGCAACGGCGAGACAATCCTTACCAGTGAGGGATATGCATCAAAACCGTCATGCATGAACGGTGTCAAGTCAGTCATGAAAAATGCCGCTGAAGTAAAGAGGTTTGAAGCAAAAGTGGCGAAGAACGGTAAGTTTCATTTCAACCTGAAGGCTTCAAACGGCCAGGTAATTGGCTCTAGCGAAATGTATGAATCGCAAAGCAGCTGTGAAAGCGGTATCGTTTCCGTTAAGAAGAATGCCGTAGGTGCGAAAATTGAAGATCTGACCAAGTAATTAATTTTATTATTTTGATAAACCCTGCCCCTATGGCAGGGTTTAATTTTTCCGGAAGTCATAAATGGAATGCAGGAGCGGTTGCGGAGCCTGCTGTATAGTTCCGTCGATATCATCTCCTATCCCCGGAATGCCTAACGGCAAACCATCAGGAGTGAGATGCATTCATCTTTTAGCTGATTATAAATGTGCATTATGGAATAACCCTGAAAGGCCAGGGGTCTGCATGGCATTCAGAGCTGAACCTGAGTTCTGCGGCAGCGACCGGGAAGAGGCTGTCTCAATACTTTCATCGCTGCTTTGATCAAAATTTTCCTGCCTTTGATCCGATAAAGCTTGCAACAGTTAAAAAAAATGACATTACTTTGACTACCAGTAAACCTTTGAATTCAACTCCGATACTTAAAACCATGAAAAACAAGATCATTCCGCAGGGGTATCTCTACCCGAAAGGATACACAAACTACATTTTTGTGCTGCTCTTCCTGCTTTATATGTTTGATTACATAGACAGGTCGGTTGTCACGTCGATGTTTGTATATATTGAAAAGGATTTCGGTATAACACATTCCCAGAGCGGACTTCTCATGTCGGCTGTATACTGGGCAATAGTCCTGCTTACATTTCCTGTTTCAATACTCGTAGACAGGTGGAACCGGACAAAAACCATCGGAATAATGGCAGTGCTGTGGAGCCTTGCAACGGCGTTATGTGCTCTGACTGGCAACTTCATGCAGCTGTTGTTCACCAGGGCTTTAATAGGAGTGGGAGAAGCAGGCTACGCTCCCGGCGGTACCGCAGTGATTTCAGGTCTCTATCCCGAGGATAAGCGATCGAAGATGATGGGATTGTGGAATGCTTCAATTCCTATGGGAACTGCCATAGGTGTACTGCTGGGTGGTATTATCGCCACCAGGCTGGGATGGAAGCACGCTTTCGGACTGGTTGCGCTGCCAGGACTTATCATAGCCGTTCTTTTCTTCTTTGTGAAAGACTACAAAACTGTCGACCTGTCTTTTACCGACAGTCAGAATCAAAAGACAAAGATGAAAATAAAGGATATCGCTAAACAGTTCCTCTCCAGGCCTTCCCTGATACTGACATATTTCGGGTTTGCATCTGTGGTTTTTGTTTCCACCTCACTCATCACATGGCTTTCAACCTATTTCCACGTCACGCGTAATGTTCCCGTCGAAAAGGCAGGTTCGATGGCAAGTGCAGTAATGGTTCTGGCAATCGTGGGAGCACCCCTGGGAGGGTACATCACCGACCAGTGGAGAAAAACAAATGTGAGGGCGCGCCTGTTGCTGCCAACCATATCATCTCTTCTGTCGGCTGTCTTTCTGCTGGTCGCGCTATGGTTCACAAAGGGAAAGGTCCAGTATATCTTTTTTCTGTTGATGGGCGTGACACTCACTGCCTTTGTCCCGGCAGCGGCTGCCGTTACCCAGGATGTCATCCATGCCGGACTGAGGGCAATGTCATATGCTATTGCCGTAGTTGTGCAAAACCTTCTAGGAGCCTCGACCGCACCTTTTGTAATAGGGAAAATGTATGACATCTACGATATTAAAACTGCCCTGTCACTTCTTCCCTTCATGCTATTGCTGGGAGCAATACTCTTTTATACAGGTTCACATTTTTACCTGAAGGACCTTGGCAAAACGGCTAAAATAAAACTGGAGGCGGAGGTATAGATGAGAATTGCCCTGTTGGGATACGGCCGCATGGGCCGCGAGATTGAACAGGCTGCCCTTGCGGGTGGCCACACTGTGGCTTTAAGGACTGATATTCATAATGCAGGCGATTTTAACAGTGCAACAGCAAAGGAGTGCGATGTTGCCATTGAATTCACGGGACCCGGGGCAGCTGCCGACACAATCATCAGAGCTCTTGTGCTCGGCATTCCGATAGTCTCCGGTTCAACGGGATGGCTGACAAGATATGAAGAGGTTAAGCGCCTGTGTATTGAAAAAAACGGCTCATTCATCCACTCATCGAATTTCAGCATTGGTGTAAATATTCTCTTCAGGCTTAACAGAGAGCTTGCACGGATAATGAATATGCAACCTGATTACCGGGTGTCTGTCGATGAAATACACCATGCACAAAAGCTTGATGCCCCGAGCGGTACGGCTATAACCCTTGCAGGGGATATTACGGGTCAGAACAGCGCCTACGACGGATGGTCAACGGCAGGTGATAAGACTGATCCGCATAAGATTCCAATTACGTCACACAGGGAGGGTACGGTACCTGGAATTCACTCCGTGACCTGGACATCAGATGCAGATAATATAACCCTCAGGCACGAGGCTCTGAGCCGCAAGGGATTTGCTGCGGGAGCGTTGCTGGCAGCAGGATTTATCTCGACACATAAAGGGGTTTTTACAATGAATGACGTCTTAAATATTTAATTATAGTTAGATTTGCAGCCAAATAACAGGAATATGAATAAAATACTTCATGGCAAATACTTCAGGTTTGGCATAGCTGCAATCTTATATATCCTCTGGGTTATATGGCTGGGTAATTACTGGTGGTTGTTCGGTCTGCCGGTAATATTTGACATTTATGTGAGCAGGAAGGTTAACTGGACCTTCTGGAAAAAACGGGAGGGTAAAAACAGCGTTGTCATCGAATGGCTTGATGCTCTGATATTTGCAGTCGTTGCGGTTACACTTATTAATATATTCTTCTTCCAGAATTACCGCATTCCCTCGCCTTCCATGGAGAAAACACTTCTTGTAGGCGATCATCTTGCAGTCAGTAAATTAGCATACGGGCCACGCATGCCCAACACCCCGATTGCTTTTCCGTTTACCCAGAACACAATGCCTTTCTCGAATGGCAGGGTCAAGTCATGGTCAGACCTGATACATCGCCCGTACAAAAGGCTTGCCGGTTTTGGCCATGTGAAGAATAACGATGTCGTAGTATTTAACTTTCCTGCGGGAGATACTGTATGTCTTGAAAACACTGCAGTGAGTTATTACGAGATTCTCAGGGAACGTGTCGAGATGCTTACCGCAGAAGATATCAGGGCAAACAGGAAACTGAAGAGCAAGGAGGAGTATAATGCTGAAGCCAGGCAACTCGTATGGAGCGAGAACACAGTGATCTACAGGCCTGTCGACCGTCGGGATAATTATGTTAAACGCTGCGTCGGAATTCCGGGTGATACTATAACAATAAAGAACGGTCAGCTTTATGTAAATAATGTCGCCGTACCTGACAACGGAACACAGCAGACTGATTATTATGTGCGGACCAACGGTACGCGCATAAACCCGAAGGCATTCGAGAGGATGGGCGTTTCGAAATCAGATCAGTCGCTGATGCTCTCGGGTACTGTCTATAAGCTCCCGCTGACAAAGGGCAACGCAAAAGTGATATCAGGTTTTGCAAATGTCACAGGTGTCGAGCAGGAGGTGATGCGGCCAGGTGAGTACGCCCCTTATATCTTTCCTCATGATCCCGGATATCGCTGGAATGAGGACAACTTTGGCCCGTTATGGATACCGGTAAAGGGAGCCACTGTCAGGCTTGATCTCTCAAACCTTAGCCTCTACTCTCAGATCATTGATATCTATGAGGAAAACAGCCTGGAGGTAAAAGACGGTCTTATTTACATCAACGGTAAGCCTGCAGACAGTTATACCTTTAAAATGGACTATTACTGGATGATGGGTGATAACAGGCACGACTCTGCCGACTCACGGTTCTGGGGATATGTACCCGAGGATCACATTGTCGGTCGTCCGGTGGTGGTATGGTTGTCTATCGACAAGGAAGGTACGGGACTTGGCAAAATAAGATTTAAGAGATTCTTTAAATCAGCAAAATAAAAAAAAGCTGCTCGCGCAGCTTTTTTTTTACTCTTTTACCTTATCCACAATGGCCTTGAAGGCTTCCGGGTGGTTCATTGCAAGGTCGGCCAGGGTCTTGCGGTTGAGGGTGATACCCTTCCTGTCAAGTCCGCCGATAAATTCCGAATAGCTCATCCCGTAAAGGCGAACTCCTGCGTTGATCCTCTGTATCCACAAAGCCCTGAACTGGCCTTTCTTATCTCTGCGGTCACGATAGGCATAGGCGAGACCTTTCTCAAGTACGTTTTTCGCAACGGTGTAAACATTGGCGTTGTTGCCGAAGTACCCTTTGGTCTGCTTGAAGATTTTCTTTCTCCTTGCCTTTGATGCTGGTGCGTTTGTTGCTCTTGGCATTTTCTTTACTCTTTTTCGGATGTAAGCGCCTGTTAAGGTCTTTTATGCTTCACATCCAGGTTAATAATTCAGTTGATTATCACACTGTCAGGTGGTTAACATTACTTTAACCCGAGAAGAAGCTGAACATTCTTCTTGTCAGCCTTATCTACCATTCCGTCATAGGTAAGATTCCTCTTACGCTTGGTTGACTTCTTGGTAAGGATGTGGCTTTTAAAAGCATGCTTCCGCTTGATCTTACCTGTACCGGTCAAAGAAAATCTCTTCTTTGCACCCGGATTTGTTTTCATTTTTGGCATAACAATAAAATATATTTATATAAAAAATTCTATTTCTTCTTCTTCGGAGAGAGGATGATGATCATCCTTTTTCCTTCCAGCCTTGGCATCTGGTCGACTTTACCATATTCATCGAGGTCGCTCACGAAACGCTCGAGCAGTTTTTCACCCTGTTCCTTGAAGAGAATTGACCTTCCCTTAAAAAACACGTAGGCTCTGACCTTGGCTCCCTCTTCGAGGAAATTGATGGCATGCTTCAGCTTGAAGTTGTAATCGTGATCGTCAGTGTTCGGTCCGAAACGAATCTCTTTTACAACTATTTTCGCGGCATTGGCCTTAATCTCCTTCTGCTTCTTTTTCTGCTGATAAAGAAACTTCTGATAATCAACGACTTTGCAGACTGGCGGGTCTGCGTTGGGAGATATCTCAACAAGATCCAGTTCCATTTCGTCAGCGAGGCTGAGAGCATCACTTAAGCTCATTACCTTCGGCTCTATGTTTTCACCCACAACCCTTACTGTTCTGGCTGTGATCCTGTTGTTAATCCGGTGTTCCGGTTCCGGTTTTCTTCCCGGCCTGGGCCTGGAAAAGATTGGTCCTGCTATGATCTGGTCCTCCAGTTAGGTTAATACTATGCTTTAATTCAATCTCTTAATTACCAATTTCTTTCGAAATCTCGTTTTTTACAAGGCTGATGAACTCATCAGGTTTCATTACTCCCTTATCGCCTTCACCCTGCCTTCTGACTGAGACCGTACCGCTCTCAACCTCTTTTTCACCTATCACGAGAAGGTAGGGGATCCTCTTTAACTCATTATCCCTTATCTTCTTACCTATCTTTTCGCTCCTGTCGTCAATCAGGGTGCGAATATCGGAATTATTAAGGAAATTCAAAATAGTTTTTGAATAATCGTTGAATTTTTCGCTGATCGGCAATATCACGGCCTGGTCAGGAGTGAGCCATAGCGGGAATTTCCCGGCGGTATTTTCAATGAGCACGGCAACGAAACGCTCCATGGAACCGAAGACAGCCCTGTGTATCATCACCGGCTGATGCTTCTGGTTATCGCTGCCCATGTATGTCAGCCCGAACCTCTCAGGGAGGTTATAATCAACCTGAATGGTGCCCAGCTGCCATCTGCGCCCGATTGCGTCCCTGACCATGAAGTCAAGCTTGGGTCCGTAGAATGCTGCTTCACCGATAGCGATCGAGGTGGTCAGGTTTTTCTCTCCGGCAGCCTCGATTATTGCTCTTTCGGCTTTCTCCCAGTTCTCATCCGAACCAATGTATTTCTCCTTGTTTGACGGATCGCGAAGTGATATCTGTGCCGTGAACTCATTAAAACCTGCTACCTTAAAGATATACTGAACAAGGTCGATGATGCTCTTGAATTCGTCTTTCAGCTGGTCAGGGCGGCAGAAGTGGTGGGCATCATCCTGTGTGAAGCTGCGCACCCTGGTGAGTCCATGCAGTTCGCCGCTCTGTTCATACCGGTAAACGGTACCGAATTCGGCCATCCTGACAGGCAGATCGCGGTACGAATGAGGCGTGGCGTTATAAATTTCGCAGTGATGGGGACAGTTCATGGGTTTGAGCATGAAGACCTCGCCCTCCTGTGGTGTTGTTATCGGCCTGAAGGAATCAGCACCGTATTTCTCAAAGTGGCCCGATGTCTTGTAAAGATCCACATTACCGATATGCGGTGTGGAAACCATCACATAGCCTCTCTCTTTCAAAACCCTGGTCATGAAGTCTGTGAGCCTCTGCTTCATGTCGGCTCCCTTCGGCAGCCAGAGAGGCAGGCCCATGCCTACTTTAGGCGAAAAAGCAAAAAGTTCAAGTTCCTTGCCGATACGCCTGTGATCACGCTTCCGGGCTTCCTCGATCATGACCATGTATTCATCGAGCATCTTCTGTTTCGGGAAGGTGATCCCGTAGATGCGTGTCATCATCTTCCGCTTTTCATCGCCTCTCCAGTAGGCACCGGCAAGGCTCAGTACCCTGATTGCTTTTATCGATGATGTATCCGGCAGATGAGGCCCGCGGCAGAGATCGGTGAAGTTGCCCTGCCTGTACAGGGTTATTGTGCCGTCTTCCAGCTCTGAGATAAGCTCGGTCTTGTACTCGTCGCCTTTCTTTGAAAAGAGCTCCAGCGCTTCTTTCTTGCTGACATCGGTACGCACTATGGGGCTGTTCTTTGCAGCAAGCTCCTTCATACGGTCTTCGATGACAGGCAGATCGACGTCAGTGATGACCTTGCCATCGCCCGGATCGACATCATAATAGAATCCGTTCTCAATAGCCGGACCAATGCCGAACTTAATACCCGGATAAAGTGATTCCAAAGCCTCAGCCATCAGGTGAGCCGAAGAGTGCCAGAAGGTAAGTTTTGCCTCAGGGTCATCCCACTTGTGCAGTTTCAGCGTTGCGTCAGTGTCAATAGGGCGGGAGAGATCCCGCAATTCACCGTTTACCGTCGCAGCGTAGACATCAGCGGCCAGCCTCGGGCTGACAGATACAGCTACTTCATAGCTGCTGACACCTTTCTGATACTCCCTGACAGAGCCGTCCGGGAAGGTTATCCTGATCATTAAATCTGAATTAAAATTAGTTTGCAAAGATAACTAATTTTTGCACGCCAACGTTAATGTGCTTTTTCAGATCCGATAACCCGTAAAAAATTATATCAGCTGTTTCCATGTAATAAATTTCGTTAAGTTTGTGTGTCAACTAACCTAATTTAAAAAATCACATGGATACAAAATTTGCGCTTGGCGGGATAGACTACCTGGTTATGGCGGTCTATTTCCTCTTTGTCCTTGGCATTGGGTGGGCCCTGAAAAAGTACATGAAGAATGCTTCAGCCTTTCTCGAGGCTGGCAGGTCGATCCCGGCCTGGGTCGCAGGTCTGGCGTTCATCTCCACGAACCTTGGTGCCCTTGAGGTGATGGGTATGACGGGATCAGGCCTCAAGTACGGAATGCTGACCACTCATTTTTACTGGATTGGCGCCATTCCTGCAATGGTTTTCCTGGCACTTTTCATGATGAGGTTCTATTACGGTTCCAAGGCCAGATCAGTGCCTGAGTATCTTAAACTTCGATATAACGAGAAGACACGCGGACTGAATGCCATTCTGTTTGCTGTAATGACGGTTCTTGCATCAGGTATCTCGATGTACGCGCTGGCTATACTTCTTGAGAATGTCCTTGGATGGAACTTCAATATTTCACTTTTTGCTTCGGCAGCGATAGTGCTTGCCTATACTTATCTCGGCGGTCTTTCCTCGGCCATATATAACGAGGTGCTTCAGTTCTTCATCATAGTGATCGGCCTTTTGCCTATGGCGATACTTGTCATGAGCGACGTTGGAGGCTGGAATGGACTGCAGACGAGCCTGGCGCCTATTGTTGAGGGCAAAGGATTTGCAGCAGACGCATGGACATCAACCTGGAAGTATACCGCCACAGCTTCAGGTAACCCGCTGGGTGTTGCATGGTATGGTATTTTTGCAGGTCTGGGGTTTGTTCTCTCTTTCGGGTACTGGTGCACCAACTTCCTGATCGTTCAGCGTGCAATGGCCGCTGAATCCATGACTGCTGCCCGTAAGGTGCCGCTTATCGGTGCCATACCAAAGATGTTCATCCCGTTTCTTATCATCGTACCGGGTATTGCAGCGCTTGTTTTAATGAATGATCCTCTGAAAGGATTTGCCCTGCCGCTGAATAGTGCCGGCCAGCCGATTTATGACTACACCATAATAATGCTTCTCAAGCAATATCTGCCGGCAGGCGTGCTGGGCCTCGGTGTTACTGCTCTGCTGGCCTCCTTCATGTCAGGTATGGCCGGTAACGTGTCAGCATTCAACACGGTGTGGACCTATGATATCTACCAGAGTTATATCAGGCCGGTCACAGGAAACAAGGATGCTGATGACAAACACTATCTCAAGGTTGGAAAGATGGCTACCATTTTTGGTGTGCTTGTAAGTATCGGCGCCGCATATATAGCAAGCAAGTTCGGGAATATAATGGACTTTCTTCAGACTATCTTCTCGATGATCAATGCACCTCTCTTTGCAGTGATCTTCCTGGGGATGTTCTGGAAACGGTCGACGGGTAACGCTGCGTTTACCGGCCTCCTGGGAGGCTTCATCATCGCGTTGTTGCATCACGGACTATCGGTACCTGAGGGAGCAACCACCCTGGTCAAGGGAGGATGGATAGCACCTCTGATTACATATCCGGTTGAAATGGCCCAGAATTTCTGGACAGCTATTTACGCATTCTCGACGGCTACATTGCTGACTGTTATTTTATCGCTTCTTGCCAGGCGCACCAAGACAGATGATGAGCTCAACGGACTGGTTTATTCAATGACCCCGAGGCTTGATGACAGTGCTGTTTTATGGTATAAGAGACCCTGGTTCCTGGCCCTTATCGTCGGGATCATTATGATAGTGCTTTCAATATTGTTCTGGTAACTAAAACATTAATATCATGTTAGATATAAGATTTCCAATTGGACTGATGTTCACGATTTTCGGGGTGATAATAACAGTTTACGGTTTGGCCACTATGGGTCATGACGCGATGTATGTCCGGTCGCTTGGCGTGAATGTTAACCTGATATCAGGCATCTGTACTCTTACATTTGGTCTGATCATGCTCTTTCTTTCTGACCCTGTCAGGAAGATGCTGAAAAAGAAAGATGTGTGACGGGATTGTACAAAAAAAGCTGCGGGAGCAGCTTTTTTTATTTGCGATTTGCGATTTGCGACTTGCGATTGAATAAATGGAATAATCGACAATCGCACATCGACAATCGCAAATTTAAGGGATCCCTGTTTTCTATATTTTATCTGAAAAGATTGACAGAGGCAGTGACCGGAGGTTGTATCTCGAGGCCATCACCTCCCCGTAGGCTCCGGCAGACCGTATCGCAATCAGATCACCACGCCTTGTTTCCGGCAGCTCAACAAACTTGCCGAAGGTGTCTGTTGTCTCGCATACGGGACCTGATACTGTATATTTTTTCTCCTTTAATTCGGAGGTGAGATTATCAATGCGGTGGTAGGCATGGTAGAGTGCAGGCCTCATCAGCTCTGTCATACCGGCGTCAAGGATTACAAATGTCTCTCCGGCGCCCTCCTTTACGAACAATACGGTGGATATGAGAGAACCGCATCCGGCAGTCAGCGAACGGCCAAGCTCAAAGGAGATGGTGCTGCGTATTTTTTTATCAAGGTGATCGCGGAAGATATTGAAATAATCAGCGAAAGGCGGTACGAGATCAGGTTCAGTGTAACTTACTCCCAATCCTCCTCCAACATTAATGTCAGCAGGTTCCAGTCCCCTGTCCGTGAACCAGTCATACATCTCGTTCACCCTTGAACAGAGATTACGGTAAACATGCAGATCCGTGATCTGTGACCCGATGTGAAAATGAATCCCTGTGAAAGTGACATTTTTCAGATAGGGAAGGAGAGAGGTCACCTTATCCAGTTCTGTTATCCTGATTCCGAATTTATTTTCGTCTGTTCCGGTTGTGATATCCCTTATTGTATGGGCTTCTATATTGGGATTAATGCGCAAGGCAATTCTGGCTGTCTTGCCCATCCGGCCCGCTATCTCATTAATGACTTCCAGCTCCTGAACAGATTCGCAGTTGAAGCGCTTTATCCCGAGCTTCAGCCCTGTCTCTATCTCCCGGTCGCTCTTACCCACGCCTGCGAAGACAGTCTCTGATGCCGGAAAGCCACAGGCGAGAGCATGCTCAATCTCATTCCCGCTTACACAGTCGGCACCGAAACCATACCCTGAAATTTTACGAAGGATTACAGGATTAAAATTGGCTTTGACGGCATAATGAACCCTGTAGCCGCGGTCAGCAGCTTCTTTTACGGCGATGGACAGTGTCTCGGACAGCACATCCATATCGTAATAATAAAAGGGTGTATTGTGACTTCGCAGTCGTTCCGTAATCTCTTTTGTAAATATCATTCTTCCGGGAATAATTTTAAACTCAGCGCCTGGAGCGCTACTGTCTTGTCGCTTGAATTAATAAGGATCGATACGCTGTTTCCGCTTCCACCGTATGAGATCATCTTGACAGGTATTGTATTAAGTGCCTCGAATATCTCCGGCGCAGAGCCAACTCTGTCCGGTCGAAAATCGCCGACGACACAGATAATGGTCTGCTCTTTCTCAACCTCCACCACTCCGATCGAACTTAACGCTTTAACAATTTCTTCAAGGTATGTTGGATCGTCAATGGTAAGGGAAACAGATACTTCCGATGTGGTGATCATATCGATCGGCGTTTTGAAACTTTCGAAAACCTCAAAGATCTTTCTCATAAAGCCATATGCCATGAGCATGCGGTCTGACCGCACCCTCAGAACTATGACACCGTCTTTTGCTGCCACAGCCTTATAGTCCTGGCGGACTGAAACTGAAGTGATGAGTGTTCCTTCATCTGAGGGTTCCATAGTGTTTTTCAACCTTACGGGGATGTTTTTCATCCTGGCCGGATTGACACTCGAGGGATGCAGGATCTTTGCGCCAAAATATGCCAGCTCTGCAGCCTCGTCGAAGGAGAGATTCCTTAAGACCCGTGTATTTTTGACAAACCTGGGATCATTGTTATGGATGCCGCTTATGTCTGTCCATATCTGCACCTCTTCCGCCTCTGATGCTGCGCCAATAATTGTAGCGCTGTAGTCACTGCCACCCCTGCGCAGGTTGTCAGTCTCTCCGTAGACGTTCCTGCAGATGAATCCCTGGGTGATGATGATGTTCTCATCATGCACTGCTGCCAGCTCACGTTTAAGGTTTTCCCTGATATAAAAATAATCAGGTTCGCCGTCCTTGTCTATACGCATGAAATTCAGGGCCGGGATCATTACGGAAGGAATACCAGTCTCTGAAAGAAGAAAATGCAGGAAAGCGGTTGAAATCAGCTCTCCGCGCGCCAGTATGCGTTTTTCATTATGCCTGCTGTATTCCCTTGAGAAAAGGCTGTCAATGTAGCCGAAATGTTCATCTACCAGATCATGTGCCTTTGAGGACCATGTTGCTGACGAGAAGAGAGCATCAGCCACAGCGTGATATTGTTTGCGCATGGCTTCGCACTTTTTCCCGGATTCTTTCTTTTTTCCCTCGGAGAAAAGCTGTGCTATCTCAACCAGTGAGTTTGTTGTGCCTGCCATGGCAGACAATACGACAATCTTCTTTGTGTCGTCGTTTATCAGGGGAACAAGAGCCCTGAAACGCTCAGCCGATCCTACTGAAGTGCCCCCGAATTTATATACTTTCATTTTTCAAACAGGTCAAACTTTGCTGCAAACTCTTATTTGCCGGCGTCAAATATATATAAAAGTGATACTCATGATTAAATATTTTCTCTCTTTTCTCCAAAGAAGGTTGTTGTCAAAAAAAAATCTTTAATTTTGCAGCCGCTATTAAAGACAAAAGGCGCAGGACAAATGAAAAAAGGTCAACGGCTTCAACCATTTTGACTTTTGACTTTTGACTTTCGACTTTTGACCTGGAATAGCCCAGATGGCGAAATTGGTAGACGCGCTAGTTTCAGGGACTAGTGTCAGCAATGATGTGCAGGTTCGAGTCCTGTTCTGGGCACCACCAACAGCACAGAGCGCAGTGCACAGGGCGCAGGGCAAAAAGGATGCCCTGAGCTCCATGCCCCGGGCTCTGAGCCATATCGCCCAGGTGGTGAAATTGGTAGACACGCCAGCTTGAGGGGCTGGTGCCGGTTACGGTGTGCAAGTTCGAGTCTTGTCCTGGGCACAAAAAAAGCTGCGAGAGCAGCTTTTTTTTATTTGCGATTGTCGATTTGCGATTGTCGATTTTTTGGTTTTCTGATCGTAAACGGCACGTTATTTAATTACTGAATCATACGCTGCCTGGAGAATATTGCCCCGGATCAGCAAATCAGAGATTTTATTGTTGTTGCGTGTAGGATAAACCCGGTTACTGAGAAAAACATACGAAATTTCCGCTTCGGGATCAACCCATACCATCGTGCCGGTAAAACCCGTATGACCAAAGCTTGCCGGAGAAGCTGACCTGCATGGGTAAATCTCCTCAGGAGGAATGGTATCATTGGGCAGCATCGGCTTGTCAAAACCCAATCCCCTTCTGTTGTTATTCTCCGGAAACTGAACCCTGGTATACTCTTTCAGAACTCCTGTACTGAGTATTCTCACCCCGCCATATTCGCCTCCTCTGCGGTACATCTCCATCAGCTTCATCAGGTCATTGCCCGTTGCAAAGAGCCCGGCATGCCCCGAAACGCCGCCAAGCATTGCAGCACCTTCATCATGCACCGTCCCCCTCAGGAGCTGCTTCCTGAAAAGTGAATCATACTCTGTGGGTACAATACGCTCCCTGGGATACTTCTCGAGCGGATTGTAAGTGATATTGAAAGCACCCAACGGGCGGTAGATGTCTGCGGGCGCAAACCTGTCAATAGTAGTGTCGGTCAGGCTCTCAATAATTTCCGCTGCCAGGATGAATGTAAGGTCTGAATAAACAAATTCTTTAGGTCCTGTCTTGCTGTCGCGTATTTCCCTGAAGATTTCCTTTACGTAATGTCTGTTTATATAAAGTGAATCGGTCACCGGAAGGGCAAACTTCTTATTTTCAATGTCGCTGAAGATGCCGTTTTTAAAAGTGCCGTCTTCTTTCAGGGTGTTCTTCCAGAAGGGGATCCATGATATCAGCCCGGCCTGATGTGCCAGCATATCGCGGAGCACCATGTCTCCCTTGTCAGAGAACCTGTACCAGGGAAGGTAGTAGCCGAGGGTCTTGTCAGGATTGAACATTCCTCGGTCGTTTAACAGCATAAGAGACGGGGTGGCAGCTGACACTTTGGTGACAGAGGCGAGATCCCAGAGGTCATTCTCGTTCACCGCTTCAGTGCTGTCATAAAAATGAAAGCCATAACACCGGTCGAGAACGACAATACCTTTACGGGCGATCATGACATGGCACCCGGGGTACGCAAGAGAATCAAGTCCTGACCTTGCAATGGAATCTACCCTGCTGTTCAATATCACCGAGGAGAGCCCTGCATTTTCAGGGAAACCGTACTGCAGTCTGAGGCTGCCCGGGGTCTTGATGCCATAACCTTCATGGTACTCCGGGCTGACTGTCACGGGAAGCCTTCCTGACGCTCCAAGGGCACCGAATACAACCTGTACTGCCGTCTGTTGTGTGTAGTTGTTATCCTGGTAAGCTACAAGCAGGGCGGAGGGCTTCGTTTTTAAATCAAGCCTTTCTATTCCATAAGGATTGCCGAACCATATTATCACGGACTTCCGGATCTCTGTCAGCCGGGTGATAACATTTCTAAGCGACGGCGTCACGCCGTAGGAAGAGGATGGTTTCTGCTCAAGGGCACAAATTCCGGAAATGATAATATCATAATCCTTCAGCCTCGAGTAGACATATTCGGCAGCCTGCTGATTCTCCGGGTCAATAAAAAAGTGATCTGCATTCGTGTACTTATCCGTCATTCGCTGGAACTCGGTCATGGAAAGCCTGTTTACTGCAACTGTAGCTATCCTTACCTTGTCAAGTCTTCCGACAGGAATGAGGTTGTCATTATTTTCTATCAGTGTCATTGCACCGGCGTAAAGATCCCTTATCAGTGCAGGGTGTGCAGATGCGGGGATAACAAGGGTTTTACCGGAAGATGACAGATCACCTTTGGCAGCAGATGACAGCCAGAGTTTTGCAGCAAGCACTTTTGCGCACCTTGACTCTATTTCATCGACTCCTATCTCGTTTTTCTCGACCCTTGTGGCGATTTCATTTATTGCCTTCAGGGGGTCAGTGGAGTATTCAATTACATCATTTCCTGCTTTAAGGGCTTCTGCATCTGCAACGCCCGACGGGAAGGTCATGGTTGCACCGGCCATATTCATCGCATCAGTAAGTATCAGACCCCTGTAACCGATCTCTTTCCTCAGCAGTCCGGTGATTACCTTGCGTGAAAAGGTAGCCGGCAGGCGCGGGGTGGCATCCAGGGCAGGCACATTGATATGGGCACTCATCATACACCCAATGCCTTCTGCTGCAAGACGTCTGAAAGGAACAAGCTCAACGGTGTCGAACCGCTGGCGGCTTCCTGCAATGACTGGAAGACCAGTGTGAGAATCTACATTGGTGTCGCCGTGACCGGGGAAATGCTTTGCGCATGCCATTACCCCGTTGTCCTGCAGGCCCTTCATATACATTGTTGCTTTTTCAGCAACCTTGACGGGGTCCTCTCCGAATGAACGGTAGTTAATGACCGGATTCAGCGGATTATTATTTACGTCGGCCACGGGCGCCAGGTTCAGGTTTACGCCTAATTCCCGGCATTGCCAGGCTATAGCGGCACCCATCCTGTAAATTAGCGAATCATCCTGTACCGCCCCGAGAGTCATCTGGTAAGGGAAATCCTCGACATCCTTCAATCTCATTCCTGTTCCCCACTCGGCATCCTGTGCAATAATGAGAGGGATTTTCGTTATGGAATCAAGCCGCCGTGTAAAATCAATTTGAGATGCTGAACTGCCTTCAAAGAAAATCACACCGCCGATACCTTGCTTCGCAACCAGTTCCTCCACCTGCCTGAAGTTATCTCCGGTCTCTCCGGCCCATGCCGGAACCCAGATGAGCTGTGCTATCATTTCCCTGACAGTCATGGTGTTGAGTATGCTGTCAACTCTTCTGTCATCTACATACCTCAGCCAGGGTACAGGGTCTTCAACAGCGCCAGCTTTCCCGAGCGGCAAAGAAATCATAATCAGAAATATCAGAATTGATCTATATCTTTTCTTCATGGCTGACAGTCATTTGAGGTCAGCCAAAAATAGTACTTTTCTTTGTTATAATTTTCCCCGGCGATTAGTTCCAAATTGTTATTTTTACGAAGTTAAAATTTATTTCATGGCAGTTTCGAAAACATCCGGGAAGACCGGTAAAGGTCAGTCGGGCAGGCTGATGTCACTTGATGTATTCAGGGGTATGACGGTTGCATTCATGATTATTGTGAATACTCCGGGTACATGGAGCCATGTTTATGCTCCGCTAAGGCACGCTCCATGGCACGGCTGCACTCCCACGGACCTGGTATTTCCTTCGTTTCTTTTTATCTCAGGTGTGGCAATGTGGTATTCTCTCCGCAAGTATAATTTTGAATTTTCAGGCCCTGCGCTGTTCCGTATCCTGAGAAGGGTGGCCCTTATTTTTCTTGCCGGGTTGTTCCTTAATATCTTTCCCCGTTTTGTGCGTGACTATGACACGCTGCGCATCATGGGTGTGCTTCAGAGAATTGCACTGGCATGGGGACTGGGTGCGATAATAGTGCTGCTGGTAAAACGTAATTATATATGGATCGCCACATTAATAATTCTGTTTGGCTATTGGGCACTTATGTATTTCTTCGGTGGAAGCGATCCGTATTCTCTTGAAGGCAACCTTACTCTCAGGGTGGACAAGGCCCTGCTGGGAGAGAATCATCTTTACAAGGGCTTCGGGGTACCTTTCGACCCGGAGGGTCTCTTGAGTACGATACCTGCTATAGCGACGGTGCTTCTCGGATTCATGACAGGCAACCTGATCACCAGCTCCGGAACATCATGGAAGACCGCAGGCTGGCTTGCGATCATAGGAGCGGCACTCATCGGAGCAGGACTGCTATGGGGACAATATTTCCCTATCAACAAACCGATATGGACCAGCTCGTACGTCTTGTACGCAGGTGGCATAGGTATGATGATACTGGCTCTCCTGTTCATAATAGTAGATATCTGGGGATTAAAAGGATGGACAGGATTCTTCAACACCTTTGGTACAAATCCACTCTTTACTTACCTGCTGGCAGGTATCTGGACAAAGACCATGCTAAACATAAAGATAGGTGATACCTCACTGTATGGCTGGATATTCACACATGTCTGCAGTCCGCTTTTTACCGAACAGAAGATTGCCAGCCTGATGTTCGCAATAATGCAGGTTTTGTTTATCTGGGCATTTGGATATATACTATACCGTAAGAAGATAATCATCCGGTTCTGATGGATATAAGAACAACTGTCGAACAGGCTTTTCTGAAATGGAGCGGCACTGCCCCGGGGATAATAACCCGCCTTCCCCAGTCAGGCTCTGACAGGGTCTATTTCAGGCTCTGGAAGGGTGATGAGCATGTTATTGGTGCATACAACCCCGGACGGGAGGAGAATGACGCTTTTGTAGGCTTTTCGAATCATTTCAGGTCAAAGGGACTGTCTGTGCCTGAAATCTATGTCTATTATCCTGAAGAGAAAGTATATTTCCTTGAGGACCTGGGAGACTCAAACCTGTTTACATGGCTGGCGCAACGCTCAGATGAAGAACGCTTTAACTCAGAAACAGAGGCATTGTTCCTGACTATTGCCTCTGACCTGGTACGGATCCAGACTGAAGGCATCAGGGGACTCGATCTTTCACTGTGTTTTCCTCACCGCAGCTTCGACAGGCAGAGCATGGTGTGGGATCTGAACTACTACAAGTACATGTTCCTGAAACTTATCGGAGCGCCATTCAATGAGATAAAGCTTGAGCGTGACTTTGAGTCACTCACCAATTTCCTCCTGGAGGCAGGGCAGGAGTATTTCCTTTTCCGTGACTTCCAGACGGCCAATATAATGATCAGGGACGGCAAGCCATGGTATATCGACTACCAGGGCGGAAGGCTCGGAGCACCTCAGTATGACATCGCTTCGCTTATCTATGATGCCAAAGCATACATACCTTCTGATATCAGGAATAAGACGCTGGAGCGTTACCTTGATCTCTTCGCTGCTGCCACAGGAAAGTCCAGGGAATCACTTTCGAAGTATTCAGACGCATTTACGCTTATCAGGCTTATGCAGGCTCTGGGTGCATTCGGTTTCAGGGGTCTTCATGAGAATAAGCCTACGTTTACCGAGAGCATTGTGCCTGCTGTTGAACTCATGAATGATCTTCTGGCCGGAGAAAATGTGCAGATTGACCTCCCGGAACTGAAGAAAGCCTCAGAGGCGGTACCGCTTCAGAGAAAATACCGCATCCTGTCACACTATGCTGACCTGGTGAAGATCAATATTGAGAGTTTTTCCTATACTAAAGGGAGGAA
>Ga0079303_10000049_pt1 | contig 25190 bp, 48 predicted proteins | sample Methanogen_OWC_FD_77073 | JGI IMG/M metagenome (GOLD analysis project Ga0079303, IMG submission 77073) | Enriched soil microbial communities from Old Woman Creek wetland in Ohio, USA - Methanogen_OWC | ecosystem: Environmental > Terrestrial > Soil > Wetlands | place: USA: Ohio | collected...
CCTTTCCAGCTCCTACTGTATCCTTGGCCATGTAAACTGCTGGTCTTACCTTATTTCCACTAACTGAATCTGCTAGTGAACCGAATGTACAATCAAAGAACTGGGCGCTGTCTCCGTTAAGAACCAATTCTGCTGTAGTATCGCTGTCTAGATCAGTAGAATTATAGAACTCACAGTTGCTATATGAAGAATACTCTCCTCCCTCTCCCACTGCAGCAATAGCCTGTGAAAGAGTGTTACCGGTAGAGAACTTTATATTGCTGAATGAGTTACCTACTCCGGTGTTCTTAAGCATGAATACGTCAGTAGTAGTAGCAGTCACTCCCATTGTTATTCTTGCTCTCTGGCCGTATTTACGCATTCCTACACCTAAGCCGACGATATGGCTCCTGCTCTTTGAAAAATCTAACATCGAAGTTACTGCATTGCCGGTTGACGTTCCAGCAATCAGTATCATGTCCTGATTGTTAGTAGTGATCTTGCTGTTAGCCTCGGCCAACGTAGCCAAGGATGATGTACTAGTCAATCCGTCATTGGTGTCGCTACCATTTACGGGATCCACCCAATATACGTTACCGAACGTATAAATTCCGTAATTAGCGATTTCGTTCTGAAGTATTTTGAATCCATATTTTAGACCTGGGATAAGGTCTCTTAAAAATTTCATAACTTTGTATTTTTCCCTCTCCCGTAGTCTTTAAGCTCGGGGTAAAAGGCTTATGTTAATTATACGTTCGAGATATTGTATAGTCTTGACTGTCTCCTTGGAGCGTCTGTCCAGAACTGTCCAGCAAGGATGATACGGCCTACGAATGCCATCTGGTTGACTGGTTTTACCCATCCTGTCCAGTGGAATCCCATTCCTTTGATGGTGTTCTTATTGTAGTCGTTACCTTCGAACTGAGCGTCCTTGTACTGTACTGGTTGTGACTCTGGGAATCTCTCTAGTGCAGTGAAGTGGATGAATCTCTCATTCAAGAACAATAATTGTCCTGCTCCAGCGCTGTCTAGTGGGACTTTCCTGTCTGGAGTGATAGTGAATCCCTTGTACTCAAGACCTACGAATCCAGCTGTACCTACTAATCCTTTCTTTCTCTGTTCGATATCGTTAAGGGTGATATAGATCCTGTTCTTAGGTTCGATAAGCTGTTCATACAATGAGTAAGTGTTCCTGTCTGCTAATCCGATTGTAGGAACGATAGTTCCATCAGATTGTCCGTTGTATTGAGTTGCCATCTTAGCTAAGGACAATGTACCAGAAGCATCTGTATAAACTGAATCCAATACTGGGTATGTTGTCCTGGACTGTCCACCGTATGTAGCGGCGTTACTACCGTCATCTATCATGTTTCCTAATCCATCGAAATCAAGTGATCCATTTCCTGTTCCGTCTCCGTATAGGATATCACCAATAGAGTCTGCCATATCCTGTCCTGAAGAAGTCATTTCTGCTTCTGCTAAGTCTAATATTCTGTCGTCATCAGTCAAGTTGACTGCCATTTCTGTGAAAGGCAATGTTACATCGATCTGATAGAACTTAGGATAGAATACTAGATACTGTCTTGTGTTTACTGCTTGACTTGGTAATGCCTGAAATCCTGTGAAAGATGTGCCATTGGTGTTCTTAGATACCTTGATAGATTTCTTCAGGTATTCTCCCCTCCATTTCTCTGGATTCGTAAGGACAAGACTGGCTATCACATTTTCCCTCAAGACATTATCAGTCACCTTTGGTAAAAGGTAATTGTTAGTTGTTGTGCTTAATCTTGACATTTATTTAGAAACCTCTCTCTTTCCAGTCTCCCCTCATTCGAGGATCGAATACAGGAATAGTATCCTTAGATGTAACCTTATTATGTCTTATTGTGACATCGGCTATCTTCTTCTTCTCATCGGATGTATTGTCCTGCGGTGCTGGTGAGATTCGGTTCTTAAGATTTATTATTTTTCTGAAATCGTAACCTCCTTCTGGGAGTTTAGGAAGGGCATCTCCGAATTCATCTGTGTAATCCAGGATGAATTTCATCAATTCGTTTTCCTCGAACTTGACACCTTCTTCCTTTATCTCATCGAGTTGCCTTCTGATTCCTTCTGCTATCTCTCTCTCTATCTGTGATTCATTCTCGGCTTCTTTTCGCATGTCTTCCAGTATCTCTTTCTTGATTGTTTCCTTATCAATCTGACTGGCCTGTGCGAACACCTTGAATCCTTCGATAGACCTTTCATCGTTCCCGTATAGCTTTATCCACCAATCGGGAACACTTACTTCATCATCCTTGTTAGAATGATATGCCTCCTTCATGGATTCTTCTAACTGGGATATCCTATCCCTAGCTTCTTTAAGCTCTTTTTGGTTATGAATCCATCTAGGGTGCTTATGGAAGGGAACTTCTTTGACTTCCTCTTTCTTTTCTGCCTCTGGTTTGGTATCAGGTTGCGACTCTGGTGGAGTTTGCTCTCCACTGTCATTTAAGGAATCCACTGGGGTTTCCTCTTTGATGACATCCGCAAAAATGTTTTCTTCTGGCATAATTTAATCAGCTTTGATTATAGGCTCAAGATGTTAAGCCTTTTTAATTAATAATTTACTGGTTTCCAATCTTTACCATGGTCTTTCTTTTCTTCTTTTACAGGTTCGCTCTTCTCGTGCTTATCCATTGCCTTGAGAGCACCTGTGAGGTCACTAACAAACTCTGTAAACGTCTTTAGTACTCCGTTCTCATACATATCCATTGACTCATTGAATATTCTCCTGGCCATACTACAGTGTTCTTTTAGTTCATCGTTATTCTGTCTGGCTAGAGAGTTCAATACTTTGTTGTCCGATTTTTTGGCCATCTTCTCTATTTCTTTTTTCATGGCCTTTTCTCTTTTTTCGTAATCTGACATGGTTTCTAATTCTTCAGACATGTTATTTTTTTATCATTTTTCTTATATGCTTCATCTCCCTTTCGTGTTTCTTTTCTGCCGACCTACCTTTGGATGTTTCCTTACTTCCTTTCATATAACCTTTAGCATTCATTATCTTATAAGGAATATCTGACTTTGCTCCGTATTCCTTTTTCAGTTTTTCTTCTAAGAATTTAGGCATATGTTTATATTGGATTCATTGGAACTGACTTTATAATGTCGCTCTCTTGCTGTTTTTCTGGCTGTGGCAATGGTTGGCCTGTTTCATTTCCTACTGCTCCCATTTCCATTCCTGGCATTATTGTCGGCTGTATTCCTAAGTATTCTGCCATGTATCTCTGTGGGTCATTTTGGAATATCATCAGTTTCATAGCTCTTTCCTTAGGATTAGGGTCTTTCAATTTCTCATAAAGGCTCAATGGGTCGATTGCTTTTTTCTCCCATAATGCCATTGATTCATTGTAAGCTGATAGTTCGTCCTGTGGTATCATTGATCCGTTCTGGACTGTTATCAATATCTTATCTTCTGTTATTTCATCTCTGGATAAGGTTATCATTTCAGTCGCATTGGCTTCTCCTATGTTCGCTATCAAGTGAGGTGAATCGTAGTACACATATATCATCTGGAGCATGTGGTTGAATATCCTAGCGGCCGCTATCTCTAGGTATTCTGATACTCCTCCTCCTATCCTGCTTGAGTCCTGATTGCCTTCGATTATCTTTCCTCTGACTGTACTCTCTTTTCCTTCTTGGGCTGTTGATCCTGCTGCTCCGAATCGTGAGAATAATCTGTCTCGGCCATCATTCAATGTTGCAAATAATGAACTTGGCAATTGAGGTACATCCGGGAACATTATAGCGTCTCCGATTGCCATTCCTTCAGGGACTACTACTGTCCTTCCCTCTCGTCTGGCTTGGGCTACCTGAGCGGCCTGTTCCTTGTTGAATGCCTGTTCACTGACTACACATCCTCCGTTTATTCCGTCAGCATTCTTGTCTATCTGTTTCAATCGCTTGTTGATGTTGTCCTGATTGACTATTGATTGGGATATTAGGGAAGTGTCATCGGCTGGGTCTTCTCCTAAATCAAAGGTAGTCAGGAATACAAATGGCATCTTTGGTGAGGCGAAGTGATTCTTTCCTGGAATCATCTCCTGTATCTGTTCTCCGAATTCGTCCATCTTGAATGTCTCTTTGTCATAGTTCCAGTGAGGATTCTTGTATTTTCCTAGAATGATATCGTTTACCTTATAGAATATGTATTCATTGGTCCACCATTGAGTGTAGTTTACTTTGCTTCCCATCTTTCCATCCACTAGATCTCTTATTTCTTTTTCTTTATTTGGGAATTTAAGGACTAGAGTAGAAGCTATATCATTCTGTAATACCCCTAAGAATTCTCCTTGATACTCTCCTTCTTCAATGCATGAATTTGGATCCATTATCAATTTTTTAGGATGGAGAGCTTTGACTACTATCTCGTTGTCTATACCGTCATATCCTAGTTGCCAGCAACCAACGAATCTCATTGTCCAGTGTCTCACTCCTTTTTTCAGTTTTGTCTTCAGGAAGTTGTAGTTTGACAAATATGTAAGTGCTTTGTATATGCTTTTAGCCTGTTCTGTATCTTTGCATAATACTATCGGATCTGGGTTCTGCTGAGTAGCAAGCGGTATCATCGTTTCCACTGCTTCGAATATTATGTTGTCAGTGAGAGGTCTCTTGCTGTTATCGTATTCAGTATCAGGATATTGTCTTCCACGCCAGTATTTCTCGTTAGTACCACCTTCTTCGTGGATCCTTTTCTTTACATCTGAATTCCCATATACATGCTCCCATCTGCTTGCTAGTTGTAGTAAGTCTTCATCGCTTTTTTCAAGAGTAAGTTCGCTATAGCTTTCCACTACGCCTTCTTGATCATTAACCTTATTAGGTTTTGCCTTATTGGTTCCACCGAATAAGCTGAAAAATGAATCTGTAATTTTCATATAAAGATAGGACATCACAGTCGTGATGCCCTTTTTCGTAAGTGGCTTTTATAATCTTTACTATATTATAGCTCCTAGGATATTTTTGTCAATCCTTTTTTCTCGATATCTTTCTCGTATAAGAACTCTTTTTTCTCTATGCTCTGGATGTCTCCATTGTCCTTGAAATTGATAGTCGCATTACCTCTATGGATATCGAAAATGCCAGCTATTATCATGAACTTGAACTGTTTCCTATACTTCATTACTATGGTAAGCAGCTCAGCATCTTCCCTATTCAGTTCTATTTTAGTTGTATCTCCAATCTGACTCATATTGTTTGTCTGGCATTATTAGTTCCATATTACCTTTTATATCTCTCCTCGGGGCTACTGGGATATCTATGTCCTTGTCATCTTTGGTTATATATCCCCCTCCTCCGCTGAACTTTGTCATTCCTACTCTCCAGAATACGGTGGCAAGAGCTTTGTGGTCTCGACCGTTCCTTACCCACTTCCTACGCTTGATCTGATTGGTTACCGGGTCTACTATATCCTTCCTAGTCAGGTTGTTCCAGTCTAGCCAGTATTCATACCAGTCGTTCTCTGTCCCGGATAATGGTATGACTCCTTTGATGTACTCATCTACGCAGAGCTGGATGTATTTGTTTCTGTCCACTCTCACTTCAAACTTCTTGTTCCAAGTCGGGTCATCGTTGTTGTCTTCAGTCAAATAACATAGATAGACTCTTCCTTTCCATCGCTGGTGGAACTCTCTAGTCCCTATTAGGTCTCCTCCGGCATCGACTACTGCTATACACTTTGGATATCTCTGCATTATGATGTCCATTTCGTCCCATTTTTGCCCTTCTCCAGCGTAGTAAAGTCCATTAGTGTTGCCAAATACATAATCGAGGTTAAGTCCCGTATCTATGCCCAAAATAAGTCTGTCAGACTGTTTTAGTGCTGGTACTTTATCGCTACAATTATCAAGACACGCTTCCTTGCCTAATTTGTTGTTCTTTCCTACATAAGGCAATCCTAGTACCTTGTTGTAGAAGAAGTCCTCTGTGGTCTCTGTGTCATTGAACTTGTCTATGATCTCTTCTGCACTGACCCAAGGGGCCATTAGCAAGCTGATATGATATCCGGAGTATTTTGGGACTATTCTGTTACCGTCTTTGTCTCTAATAACTTTGGCTTTCCATTCCCCTATGGCCCTGTCCTTGTCTTTCAATTCTCCTCGGCACTTTTTGCAGACATAGATCTTCTTGTCTAGGTCTATGCTCATGTCCTTGGTCTTCTTCAAGCTCCAGGAGAGGTATTGCTCGTGTCCACAATGATGACATTTGATGAACCATTCCTTCTGGTCCGATTGTCTCCATTCTACATCTACTCCGTAATTGTCGCTTGATGGATGGGAGAATGTATGCCTTTGCTTGAACTTACTGTGTTGCAACCTTGCTTGGTACTCTGCTACTACGTCCTGCTTCGAGCTGTCCTTTTCATCGTTGACCAGTCTGTCGGCTGTGACCATGATAGCTGCTTTCTTCGTAAAGGTTCCCCTGAAGTATATCATCGAGTTCCCTATCTGCTTCTGCTCGATACTGTCCTTGTCTTTCACATAATCGAGCAGGATTGGGTTCTGGGCTATGATACGGTTCACCTTACCTCCTACGAATACATTGACATCGCTGTCTGTCGGTAACGTGTATATGATATCCATCTTATTATTCTTTGCGTCATAGAAGTTCTTTAGTATCTCTAGTGTTGATAATCCTGCTTGGGCTGGTTTAATTACTACAAGGTTTTGTGATTGATCGCAGTATATATCGAATAAGAATAAATGCTTAGTAAATTCTATCAGGTCTCCTTTCTCGTTTTTTATCTCATTAGAGAGTATCCAGTCTATTATTGATATTTCCATTAGATTTTAGTTTTAACATATTGGTCCATTAGGATTATATGGTGGACTGTATTGTTTATCATTTCTATCAGGTGATATATATAATTCTGTTTTTGATACAATCTTATAATCAAGATATTCAGCTCCTTTTAATAAATCTAATATTTCTGGTACTGTTGCACTATAAATTACAATTGTTTTTGATTCTGTGTTTATTTTGTAAGACATATCATTCATTTTTATTATTTATTCCTAACCATAAATTGGCAACTGCTTCCTCGGGTTCATCTCCACTACACTGAATAAATCCATCTTCATCACTATCCCAAATAACTTTATGTCCGGCAGCAAACCAACCCTTTCCTTTCTCTCTATCAAATTGAGTTAATGCTCCAAACCTATCTCCAAATTCCTTAATGAGTTCTTCTAGTGTTGGAATATAAACGATTAAATTTTTATGTTCTTGAACATATTCCCATGTAAAGTATTCTAACCTCATTGTTCTATCATTTTCTTCTTGATATGGGTATCCGTCGCTTCCATCTCCATTTTCTCTGAGTAAATGATATCCTCCATTATGGAAAAACTCTCTTTTACTTTCTACTTCTATAAGATCATCTCTTTGTGAAAACCCTGCATCTTTTAGTTTTTTAGCTAGTTCGTAGTCCATATTATTCATTTTCAATTTGTTTTATTATCTGCTTCTTCACTTCTTCATCGTACATCTTCCTTATCTTCTCTAGCTGAGGATTGTCTTGCTTGATGTTCATATTGAGATTGATTGACTTTTCTGGGGCGTATTTGCCTTTCAGTTTATAAGCCATATCGAGAGCTGACTTGACTGCGTTAGTATCTACTCTTCCAGTATAAATGGCTTCTATCTTTCCAGTAGTGACATTATTCTTCAATATAACTTCTTCTTTGTTCAGAAGTTCAAGATGTTTCTGTGCTAATAATTCATCAGGGAGATAGTTTCCTAATATCTCTTGGTATGCTTTGCTCTCTGTCAGCTTCTTAGGATTGATAGCAGTTTTCTTGCTATATCCAGCCTCTCTCATCGCCTTAGAAACGTTTCCACCGTTTTCAACCAGTTTTATTATGGCTATCCTTTGCCTTAATGATCCTCTCTTCTTTTTCTTCTCTTCTTTGAGAGCTGCCTTAGGTTTTGTTTTTCTTTCGGTTTTCATTCTTATTCTTCTTTATTTAATTAACTCATGCCGACTATCAGCGGGACCTGATAACCGGCGATGAACTAACTACCTGATGAATATGCTACTTGAAGCCAATCATCTGCTAAGATGTCCTCCTGCAGTGGAGTCCATTCTTTCAGTTTGCCATCTGTATCAAGTAACATGATGACACTTTCTGCTTCTGGCGGGATCTTAATGGTAAGGTATTTCTCTCCTTTCCATACTTGTCTCCACACTTGCTTGTTTGTTTTTATTAATTCGAGTGCTTGGCTAAATGTCATAGTGTTTTTTTATTAATCTTTCCAAGTTAATGCTTTTACTGCCCACATCTGAGCTGTTTGCATTTCGGTAATTGCCACTGAAGCAAGTCTCATTTGTTCTGGTGATTGGGTGTTCTTTCTTAGCATATCCATCTGATCTATTGCTCCTGCAAAAATTTCTTTGCAAACTTTAACTCCTTCATCTTGTGATGGATTAAAAGTTAACCCTACTGCCTTTTCTCCAAAAGAGAATTCTCTAAATCCTCCTGGAGATGGTTGACATGCTTCATATGGATCTATTGTTTTGTCTTCTTCTGCCATTGTTTTTTTATTTTTAATTTTATTATTCTTTTGGTGGTTTAGGTCTTTTCTTATAAATTGTCTCTCCGTATACTTTGATGAAGTCTTCATTCCTGGTCCCGTTAGGATTCCATGCTTGGAGGATATCCCTTTCATGCACCTGCCTATCCATCAGGAGTCTTCTTTCGAATTGTCCTGATAGAGAGGTTGGGTTACAATGTTCGCATGATTTCTCTCCATCGATGTATTGGAGCTTACTTACTTCTCGACCGCATTTGCATTTGAACATGAGCTTTTATATACTTTAATTCCTCTGAATAATAGATGTGGGAGTTTAGGATAGTTCCTTACTCCCATAATATCTCTTAAGGTATTATCGTATGCATTATAGACTTCTTCATCCATTATTATACAATCCACTTTTCCACTAGATTCTATTATCCTAGCCATTTCACAAATTCCTGGCCATCTAGAAAAATGAACAATATTCACCCCTTCTTTTTCTATTGGTTCTTCTTTCTTTTCTAAAGAATTACAAAATCTTATTAGTTCATTAACTTTCTTTACTATTTGAATTAATGGTTCTGCTTTTTTTGGATTATTACACCAAATAGTTTTTATTTCCTCTATCATATTATTTCTGTTCTTCTACTTTATAAGCAATAGTTCCCTTGCTGGTGATGAATGTTGCAGCGAAGGATACGCTGTTCTCTATGGCACACCTTTCGACCTTTGTCGGGTCAATAATACCTCTCTCGATCATGTCGCAGTATTCGTCCTTGCTAGCGTCATATCCTTGGCCTTCTGGCATGTTCTTGATGATGTCGGTGTAGTCCTTGCCGCAGTTGTTGATGATTGTCTTTAGCGGAGCCTTGAGAGCTTCCTTGAGAATCTTCTCTCCGATGTCATTGTCTGATAGGGTCTGGCTTACTTTATAAAGGGTCATACCTCCGCCTGCTACTACTCCTTCTTCCTTGGCTGACCTGACAGCATTGACAGCGTCTTCTACCTTGTAATAAAGATATCTCATTTCTGTCTCTGTGCCTGCTCCGACCGATATGACTGCTACTCCTCCATGGAGTCTTGCTATTCGCTTTTCTACTAAGTCGTACTCATTGTCGCTCTTTAGAGTCTTGAGCTGTTCTTTGAGTTCGGCAATCTTCTCTTCTGTCTTGGCTTTGCCTTTTCCTCCGGTGATTATAGTCTTATCCTTCTCGCAGATTATCTTGTCGGCCTTACCGAGGACATCCATAGTTAGGTCTGCTAGATTGAATCCGGTGTCCTTTGATACCATGGTTGCTCCAGTGTATAAGGCGATATCCTCCAGGATTTCGTTCTTCTGGGAAGCTACTTTGATTATCAATCCATTGAACATTCCTGTCTGCTTATTTGCAATGAATGTATTGATTACACTTGTATCTGCATCGGTGCAGAATATTACCAATTCCTTAATCGTGGCACAAGCTCTTTGAATGAAAGGCAATATCTCGGTAATAGTGCTTATCTTGTCCCCTACTACGAAACATGAGACATCCTCATAGATTGCTTTCTGACCGTTATTAGCCATGTATGGAGAAGCGTATCCTTTTGCTACTTCATATCCTTCGGTTATTTTTGATTCGATGAATGGAAACTTACCTTCTTCTACGCTGATTACTCCGTCTTCTCCTACTGCTTCGATAGTGTCGCAGATTATCTTTCCTATCTCTTCGCTTTCTGAAGATATTGAAGCGAGGTTAAGAAGCTCATCTTTTCCTTTGACTTCTCGGCTGATTTCCTTAAGTGATTTTATTGCTTTGATTTTGGCAGCTTCCAGTTTCCTTCTGATTTCCATTGGGTTCTCGCTGTACTTCGAAGCTTCCTCGATCAAGGCATGTGCTATGACGATTGATGTCGTAGTACCGTCTCCAGCCTGCTCGTTGGTCTTGCTAGCTACTTCCCTGATTACTTCTACCCCTTGATTCTCTATCTCATCGTTAAGTTCTATGGCCTTGCAGATTGATACTCCGTCATTGGTAGTGATTGGTACTGAGAACCCCCTATCAAGAGTTATGTTCAATCCTTTCGGTCCTAGGGTGCTGGATACTAATTGATGGACTGTATCCATTCCTGTCTTCATTCTCTTCTTGTTATCGTCTCCGATTGATATTATTTTCCTGTTCATAGTTTACAGATTAAAGTTTTATAATTAAGGAAGTAGTATTTCTTCCCCTCGATAGAATGCTCGATTGCCTTGTACTTATCGAATATGACTTGATCGCCATTTGCTACCTCTTTTACTTCATCTCCCACAGATATGACATTACCTGTCATTATCTGGGAGTCGCTCACATGGAATGATACGTTAGTATCTTCCTTTGATTCTATCTGGACGAATTCAGTTAATGCCTTCATTTTTTTCTTCATTAGGTTGATTATTTACTATCTCTTTGAATATCTGTTCCCCGGATTTCTTCCTTTCTACTATGCTCAAGGCTGGGAATACCCCATTAGGTGTATATTGTAATCCTGGAACGATATCAAGTTCATAAGCATCCATTACTTCTTTAAGCTTATTCAAGAATTCCTGTATCCTTGGATTTGGTGTGCTTTGGTTTACTTGCTCTGGTGGTTTTATTTCTTCGCTCATTTTATTTTTATATCTTTATCTTGATTATAATAATCTATAGTCGATTGCTCCTCTTCGGAATTAGCAGGTATAAATCCTTTTTTTATTTTTGGTTGGTATATCTTTTTTAGGCCATGTTCAATTTTATGGTTATCCCTTATAAACAGCAAAACAAGGGTTGATATTCCAACCCCTGAGATTATCCCTAGTAAAAATGCGAATGTTATTTCGATAATCATATTGCTTTGATTAATTATACTACTTTTTTTTAATCATTTCAAGTCAATTAGATTGGCTATCGTTATGCATATTGATAGGATTAATAGAAGTATTATTATAAATATTAAGTGTATCCATATTGGTGCTAGTACCCACAACCATGGCCAGTCTATTATCCCTGTAAGCTTACATATCACGAAGCATACTGTCATTGTAGATGATATGATATATTCGTTAAATTCCATCTGTTTACATATTAACTATTAATCTTTCGACCTTTCTTAACTCAATATTCAATCCTTTGAATTCTTGTTTCTTCTTTTCTGGAATTTCTTTGTTATATACATATTCGTAATCACTTTCGATTCTAGCAATCTTCTGGCTATATTCCCTTATCAGTCGGTTCCTCCTTCGATATGCCACTATCTGGTCATGGATGTACTGTTGATGTTGTTTCTTCTGTCTTTGTGGTGATAACCTATTCCACCTATCATCTGCTCTTCTGGTTGATCTGTTTCTTGGGTCGTCTTTATCATTATACTTTATCTCGATATAAGGAGTGGGGTCTTTCTTGTAATTTACAGGAATCAGGAATATATCTTTCAAATTCCCGAACCTGTCTGTCACTGTCATCTTTACTTTTCTTGATTCCATTTGTTTTGTCTCCATTTTTCTATAAATAAATTAATTGCTCCTATTATTACTACTACTACCATTGCCAATAATGTGATTGTAGTTATGGCAAATAATGACAAAATAGCTATATTAAATATCCAGTCTGCCGACCCCCATGGGATTATATACGATTCCCCATTACAGATATTATGCACTATATCGTTTCCTATGTTGGATACTTTCTGGATACAGTCCTTGGTTATTTCAATATTCTCTATGTTCATACTTTTTCGTAAATTGGTTGCTTATAAATAGTCCCCTCTTTAGATATGTCCTTGAATCCGATGATCCTTCTTTCTTCTTTCTCATCGATGTACTTCAGGACTGTCTCGAGGGTAAATTTCTTAATGTATTCCAGTTTTTCCAGCTTCTTGATGGTCTTTATTATCTTTTCGTCACTATACCCCTCTAATAGGCTCGCTGGCTTGTAATGTCTCTTTTTAAGCGATTCATATATGGTCTTGGTCGGTATCGCTATTCCTTTCTCTCGAGCGAATATTCCTATTATGTGGATAGGTCTTTCATTGCTACCTATCATGTATTCTATGTAAGAAACTGGCTGTTTTTCCTCTGTGTCTCCTGTGTACTGTCTTATCAGTTCTTCTGTCTTCTCCAGGTTGACCCTGAAGTGGACTGTACATGGATGACCCATCCTTATGCTTTCTAATACTCCTAATTTATTCCCTATCTTTCTGGCTGTCTCTTGTTCTCTTCTTGTCAGTCCCGTTTCCTCGAACACTTCCTCTCTTGTCTTGTGGATCCATCCTTCTTCATTCCTAGTCCTTGTTGACCAGTAGAAGAATTGTGACCACATTATAGCGAGGTTAGTCGAGCCGAATGCCTTCGCTATTATTGGGTGATAAGCTATCGGCCTTTTTAATAGTTCTATTAGGATACTCATGTTATTCTTCTAAGGCTTGCTCATATGGTTCTGGGATATATAATCCGTACTCACAAACATTCCCCGGAATATTAGCCCACATTCTTGCCCTACTACACATTGCTGCGAAGTCTCCACTAGACATATTGCTTGTGTTTCCAGCAACTTTTGTACCATCTGGCATTTCCTTGAAATTACCGATATTGATTTGGATCCACTGATGTATCCTATCATAAGCTTCTTCCCCTATCTCTCCTAATTCATCGGCAATACTTCCTACTATGAACTTCCAATAGTAACCATTGAAATTAGTTTTTTCTCCTGGCTGTTTTGAAGTTCTCCTATTAAACTTCTTCCTCGGGCTTACCTCTATTTCTGTCCCTTCAGGAAAGCCTAGCAAGTAATTCCTTAATCTCATCGGGTCCTGGTATACTAATCCCCCGCTCCTCACTGATGCGTAGAATACCGGTTTTATCTTCATTTTTAAGATTATATAACACTCTTCTAAATTCTCCACCCCAATCGACCTTTGGGTATTTGATTAAATCTTCAGGAGTGGCTCTCATTAATGATATCAGCTGATTGATGTTCTTATTCAATCCTCCCCGTCCGAAGTATATTCCTAGTCCATGGTGGAACTCACATATAGGTATTATGGCCCACTTCTCGTTTATCTGTCTTCCTGCATATATCCAGCAATGTTCCCATGTTATTATTCCTTGGCACTTTCCGTCACAGATTGCGCACTTCTCATAATAAGGATCTACGGACATCTCTCGCTTCATCTTTTCAGGTATCGGCCTCATCTTAATGGCAACTTCTCGGTCTGAGGCTTATTTGTTTCCTTCTGCTTCACTATCTTCACCGCATATTTTACATCCTTGACCGTTTTCTCATTGAGGCCTAGGATCTCTTTAGCTTTCTGAATTGCCTCTACACTATCAGCTGCGAATGTTTCGACTTCTTGGATAGAAGTTATCTTGATATAAAAGTGTTTTTCGTTCATATTAAATTATTAATTAATTCTTCTATTCCTATCCATGCATCTTTTACCTTTGGATAAAGCTTTATAAAATCTTTTAAGGACCTTGTAGTCTCAAATACATGTAATCCTCCAGTAAGTCCGCTATCGTCTCTAGGAAGCCAGTATAGCCATATTTTCTTAGGTAAATTTCCAGTAAGTAACCATACAGCTAGAGCATAGAAAGTAAGTTGCTCATCTTTATCTACTTTTGCCTGAGTCCATGCAGTCTTTCCTGTCTTGTATTCATGAATAATAGGATCTTCGTCATATCCGTCAAGAATTGAGTAAATTGGTATTCCTTCCCAATCTACCAGTATCTTTTTTTCTCTCTCTAATGGCTTAGGTATGATATTTTTAGCAAGAGAGAAGAATTTTATATCGCTCTTCTCCTCTTTGCTTTCCATGAATTCTGCAAACTTCTTTCCTAGTCTTATTCCTGGATTATCTATTTTGAATCCATCAATGTATATCCGCTTGTACTGGCCTGACCTATAAGCCTTATACTGAGAATATGATAGATATGGTTTTATTCGCATATCTCTTTCCTTCTTTCCTCTATTGTCCTTCTGATTACATTCCTTTGAGTTTCTGTATACCCTCTAGCTTCATCTATCCAATCCCAGAACTCATCTAGCTTACTTTCAGTCTTGGCTTTCTTTATAGTTTCGCATATCTCCAGGACTGTCTTTCCTCCCTTTTTTTCTTTGGTTGGCTGATTGTCTGGATCTATTGTATTTTCTGCTATATTAAAGAGATTCATTAACATGTACCTCTTAGCATATGTCATAGTTCCTCCTGCATCTTGAATATCTGTAGCTCCTTGAATCTCTGCTTCAGGATAAATTGCAATAAAATTTCTCTTTTCCTTACTTTCATTGTCTATAACTTCTAGTCTACACTTGTAATCTTTGACTGTCTTTATTGTAGTCTTCTCTCTCTCTTTCTCTTTTTCTATAATGGTCTTTTCGTGAGTACCGCATGGAAGATGATGGAAGTATACAGTTATGCGATACTTTTTATAGAGAGGATTCAGAGCATTATTTATTTGTCCTGGCTGAAAATACTCGAATCCTTTGAAATTGTTTTTACCATCCTTCTGAGATAAATCAATATCATTACAAATTTCAACTATCTTCTCATCTATTGAAAGCATTGTAACCTTTTTTTCTTCTGCCATATTATTTGAATGTATTAACCACTATTTCTTCTTCTACTAATCTGCAACCAGCGACCTTGTATCCCGATTTCAGGGCTTCTTTAATCTTTGATTCGTCTGGTACTAGGAAGTCTCTAGGAATAGCTACTAGATCATCTATTACCAATTTCTGGACTTTCCTCGTAGGTATAGCAGCAATCTTTTCCTCTACTCTTCCTACTGATTTTGTCGCTGTCTCAAAGCTTTCTCCTGATTCTATTCTTTTCTGGGCTTCAGCTTCCCTCTTTTTAGCTTCCTCTTGGAGTTTCTGATTGTATTTTAGGACTGACCCCTTCAGATATGTCTCGACTGTTGCTATCCTATCTTCGACCGGAGCAAAAACTGCCCTTGCATTCTTAAGTGCTTCATTAAGAGGTTTAACTATGCTATCCTTTTGCTCCTGAACAAAATTCTTATATTCCTTTAGAGACTTAAGCATCTCCCCTGCCTTTTCGAATGTAGGCTGACTATTTACTTTGAATCTGCAACTATCTTCTAGCTGGGTTGTCTTTTCTTCTGCTAATTCTATTGCCTGTTTCAATTCTACTTTCTTGGTTTCTTCTTTTTTTGCCATTTTATTTTTATTGTTATTATTTATCTTCGCCGACCCCTAATTGTAATATCTTTGTGTCATTCTTGACTTCGAATACTTTTCCATGGTCTCTCGTGAAGACCTCTGTCTTCTTGCTTGCAAAATACTTTTTATTTTCGTATATGTATGCTAATACATCGTACTTCTTAGTATTTACTAGCTTGCTCAACTCCTTGTTAAGATCCGAATCGTCTTCTACAATCTTTACTCTGAACTTATTGTTAACGAGTAGATCATAGTCAGCATTGGGGGTTTCGTATTCCATGTCCCTGATAGTATACCCTCTTGGCCACAATCCATCTTTGATCTTATTTTTTATTTCTTTCTTGTTCATGCTCTTATCTTACTTTATCTTACATAATTTGTCAACTCTGATATTTTCTTCATTACTTCTTTTTCCATAGAATTATCCTTGACTTCAACCACCTTTCCATCAAGTACCTGATCGGATATATCCTGCTTCTGGCTAAGGATATCAAATATGTATTTCTCGATGGTGTCGTTACAAATATAGTAATAAATGAATACAGTGTCTTTTTGACCTATTCTATGAGCCCTATCCTCGGCCTGTCGATGTTCTCCTGGAGACCATACCATGTCAGCAAATATCACTATTGCCGACTCAGTAAGGGTCAATCCTACTCCGCCGGCTTTGATGTTGGCGATGAATACCTTTGTCTCATCGTCTCCCTGGAACGAATCGACTGCTTGCTGTCTTTCTTCTTGGGTGTTCTCCCCCGTAAGTGATACGCACTTGATTCCTTCTTTCTCAATCAGTGCTTTTATAGTCCTAATGGTTTCAGTGTATTGGCTAAATATTATCACTTTCTTTTCTTGGTCTACCATATTGAGAGTATCTTCAGCTATTATTGATGTCTTAGAAAGACTGCATACCTGCTTCAGCTTATTGATCTCTATCAATTGTCTGGCATCGACTATATTGTCTATATTGTCATTGTTCTTGACTATATCTAAATAACTATCCCAAGCGTTTTCGTATTCTTTCTTTTGTGCTGGAGTTAGTTCTATCTCTCGGACTTCTCTTATCTTCGGAGGTAGGTCAAGAATATCTTTTTTCCTTCTGATTATCCATCCCTCAAGTTCTTTTCTTAATTGATCGAGATTCTTTGCCCCTTTATAATCAGGAAATCTGAAATTGATAGGGAACTTATGTTCGTTACCATAATACTTGTAATAACTATCCTGACTGACTGTAAATTTCTTACCTGTCCTAGTATCGGTGATGTTGTACATCCATATCATATCGCAGTATTTTTTTGCGAATGTCATCTGATTTGCTCCGAGGGGATGACCGATTGCCTTTAATAAATTGAACATCTCAATTGGTTTATTCAATATTGGTGTTCCTGTAAGGGCATATATCGTGTCTACAGCCTTGCATAGACCTTTGAATGAGACTATACCTGATTTCTTCTTTGCTCTCCCTCCAATGACCGCTTTTGTCCTTATGGTGTTACCTTTGATGTAGTGGGCTTCGTCCAGAATAATAGAATCAAAGTCTATTTTCAATAATTCTTCGTAATGCTTCTCGAGAATGTCATAGTTTATTATATTCCACTTGCATTTGATTGGTCCATCTCTAATGATGTTAATTTCATCTTCTGGATATATTGATTCAATTTCTCTTTTCCAGTTTATCTTTAATGATGCTGGGCATATTATCAGAATTCTTTCTGATCCGCTTTCTCTGGAGGATACGATAGCTTGGAGAGTCTTACCTAGACCCATATCATCGGCCAAAATAAACCGTTGGTATCCTACTGGGTTCTTTCCTGTTAAAAATATTACACCCTCTTCTTGATGCTTAAATAATTTTGGTCTTGTCATTTTTTTTGAATTGATTATTACCATTAGGGTTAAATACTTCACTCATCTTGATTAACTCTATAAGTTCAAGATTATTAATATCGTTATCAGTTTTTATTCCGTTCTTATGATGAATTACATATCCACTAGGAATATGTCCTTTATTTTTTATCCATACATATTTTTGCATTGTCATTCTTCCTTGATTTGGAACTGTGCCTCTTAAATATCCTCCTTTCATTATTGTAAATTTTATTCCATCTAACTCTATTAATCCACTTAACTTCTTAGTCCTTAATTCATAACCCCTAGATTTAAATAAATCATATACTGCTTGTCTTGATATTCTATAAAGTTTACCTATTTTTTGAAGAGAGTAACCATTTTTATATAAATCATACATTGCACTAATTTTGAGATTATTTTTTCTGTTAGGATGTTTATTGAATCTAATCTCATATCCAGTGATAAAATCTATTTTCATTTTCTTATTAATTATTACCTAATAATACTGAAGTCTCATGAATATTTTTAAGTTGCTATTTTTATTCTGGATTATGTCTATTCATTCTCTCTAAATTTACTACCCAATTATACCAAGCGACAAAATCCATCGCTTCCTTTTTTTTATCAAGAGAAAATATCAATCTTCTGTCTGACACCGTTCCATCTGCCATATTATTACTATCAAACTCATACTTGTAATAAGCCTTCTTTCCTTTCTTATCCTCAATGAAACTTTCCTTCCTTGATACCAATATTCCTTTGCATATTTTCATGCAAGTACATAAAAATGGTTTATCGATAAAATAGTATTCCTTGCCTAATTCTAGCATAGGTAACCTTCCCTTTATTGATGGCATCGGAGATCTGTTTATTCTCAATGATTCAAAATCTACTTGCACTGCTTCTCCTCTTTCTGTTGTATCATTCATATGAAAAATACAATTTTTAAAATATTCTACGTCTTTCATCTTCTTATTACCTGCGGATCAATAAAGAACACATTAGCTTCTTTGTCGTCTTTATCGATAGCCAGTTTTAATTTTTTATTCTTTTTTTCCTGCTCGTATTGTTCTCTTGTTCCTTCGAATATATAAGTCGGGACTTCCCACTTATTGTCAGGATTAAACTCCTGCTTATTTTGGTTGAATATTACTGACATGATTAATGTTGTTTTCTTGAATTTTTAAGAGCTTCTCTAGGAGTATTTCCCCATGCAATACGCATTTCCATTCTCTTAGGAATCCTTAATACTCTAATCTTATTAATGTCTGGAATAAGTAATACTTTGCATTCAAATGCTTCTCCTAGTGCTTTGGCTTGTTCATTGGTAATCTGATCGTTTTGGATAACTAAATGGTATTCTCCGTTAATTCCTAATGTTTTAATACTCTCTACTTCCATTCTTGCTATTCTTACTTCTTTGGCGAGTGTACTTTTTATTGCTTCTTTTAATTTAGCATTCCACCCACACTCTCTATTAAAAATAATATCAGTAACTTTTAATTCTAATTCTTCTGATACTCTGTCTAATCTCTTATCCAAGCTCTGTTGGTCTTCCATAGTTTTTATTTTAACCCATTAATTATAATCTTTTTATAAAATCCGGTATCATACTTCGCATACTCCTCTCCAAATAATACCCATATCCCGAAATCGTTGCATTGTAACTCTTCGAACTCGCTCCATTCCTGATAAGGTCTTATGATAGCGTGGCATATCTCGTGAAGTACGGTTAGCTTCTCGTCAAATTCTGTTGTCCTGTCAGTATCTACGAATATCTGTTTGGTGTCTTCGTGTAAGCAACCGAATGAGCCGACTGGACAATGATTGAGGTATTGAGTTGTTGGTAGTCTTTGGATTGTTATATCGCTCATTATACTGGCTTGAGTTGGTGCGATCAAAAATAATGATAGTGCGATTGTTAATATTAGTTTTTTCATATCTCTATTCCTTTTAACTTTGCCTTATTAATTATCTCTTGGCGACACCCATTAAAATAAATAACCTTATTATTTTCTCCAAATGTATAATCTCCATCTGAGTTTGATACAAATTTTCTCTCGGCTGGCAACACCTCCCTTAGGAAGTCTTGTTTAACCTCTTTTTCAAACTCATTAACCATTACTGTCATAACATCTGTATTTTCTACACTGTCTATGATTAATTTTCTTAGTTCTTCTTTGTTCATAAGTTTATTGTTGATTATCAAAAGTTACCCTTGCAAAATTAAACATTCTTATCGTTTCTTTTTCTCTAATAATATCATAATACCATTTATCTCCCTCCCATTCCGAGAAATGCTCTATTATTTCTATTACTCCATACTCTCCAACGGTATATGTATTATCCATTCCGTGGTCGTCTATGTATGTTAATGATTTTATTTTCATTGTAGTATGTTATTTAATTCCTTATTCTTAGAATAAATTTAATCAATTTTAATATCCAATTATCTTTACAGACAATAAAAGTGTTTCTTTCAATAGTGGAATTACTTTGACATTTTCCTATTGAATCATTCCAGAAATTTATAAGATCTTCTTCTGTTTCGAATATAAATAGTGAATTTTTTAATTCCATATTATTGTAGTAATATTAACTTAATAATGTTAACAGCTTATTAATTGTGTCCTCACTCTGGTCAGAGAGGGGTGTGTTTGGTAGCCAATTAATTATTATGTCTTCTAATTGAGGATTCATTCCAGCCTTTTTTAGACATATGCCATCTCCCCAAAATTCTAATAATTTCTTGTTCCAAGCCACCAAACAATCTTCAAGATTAATATCACGACCTAGGATATCCCACCATATATCATTAGTAGTATTCTGCTTAATTTTATTATCCTTAAAAGTATCGCTATAAAAAACACTACATTTAGTATAAAAAACTTTTACGCTACCATTTCCTGTTCCTCTTTCGTCGTTTATTACCTGTATTCCTTTTTCGCTATTATATATTCTACACCCAAATTTCAACTCCATTATCTCTGGCACTGCCTCCACAATTAATGTGGTCAGCTTTTGTAGGTTAGTCATTTTTAATAATTTCTGAATAAATCCAGAATCTTTTAAATCCAGATTGTTCTTTAACCTCTATATTTATTATTCTTTCATTATTTGGTATAAATTCTTTTATGGTATCTTCTAGAATTGAATGTATTTCATCAAAATCATTTCTCATCCAACTTTCACTCATTGTTAATTTTATTTCTCTAGTCATTGTTTTTGTTTATTATTTTAATAAAGTTTCTAATGCAATCTTTATTGATGTTTCACTTTCTATTTCTTCTCTTGGAGTAAATCCTCCTCCTAAATCTTGACCTCTCTCTGATGCTTCAATACAAACTTCTGCAATTTCAATCCTTTGCTTTAGTATATCCCTCCACTCCTTATCTTTTTCCTCTCTTGCCTTTTGGATTTCTTGGTAGATGAAGCTTTTTATATGAGGTATTGGTGCTATGGTATAATCTCCGATATCTGTTGGTCTAAACCTTCCATCAAATCTCTCCTCCCAAGTTTCTTTTTCTTGTGTCATTTTCTTAAACCTTAATTACTTCTAATTCTTTCCCCAGGATCTTCGTTTTATAAGTTTTGTTTCCTCCTGGAACTATTTTTTCATCTATGGCCAGCGAGCCTTCGACAAATATGTTGTCTCCTACTTTTATCTTCCTGGCTCTATCGAGCAGCGATCCTCTGAACTCTGCTTGTATTCTTATCTCGTAACCTCCTACCGCCTTGATGTGTATCTTTACTTTACCGTCTCGCTCCTCTGTGTAGAATACATCTCCAGCGAATTCTATCCTGTTCTTATACATACTTCCTGATAATGGCATATGCTCGCTGTATGTCCCTTATGTCATCGCTTATTAATGCAAACCCATTGGTGAATCCTACAAAATTTGATTCTCCATTCTTCTTCATGTCCATTATCTTATTTTCTATATAATGATACATTGTTATGCTATTAAATTCTTCTTTTAATATTGTTATCCTTATTTCCATGTTAATTGAATAATCTTGATAATAATTCTTCTTGCTTCTTGCAGCCTTCTTCTAAGTCAGCAGGCTTGATTGTATGCAATATTTCTCTGATGGATTTTTTAGTTTCCTCTCTCCACTTATTCAATTCATTATTGCAATCGCAATCATGTCTTGGTCCTACGCAATATTTTTTCTTATGATTAGCAGGAAGTAGTCTCCCGCACTTGATACAATGTTTTTCCATATTAATTAATATTACCCTTATAATATCCTTCTAGCTTTTCTCCCTTTCTCTTGAAAGCAGGTTCTTCGATACTTTCTTCTTGACATTCTTTGATGACATTCCTTAATTCATTAAGTGTTTTTGAAATCATGAGTGACGTTTTTTTCTTTTCGCTTTTTACTCCTAGATCATAGGATATCATTCCAGTTATTATCGCTATTAATATTGTTGTTAAGATTTCCATAATTTTTTATTTTATTACTTCACCACTGAACGGTGTCCCACAACTATGCTCATTGTCCGAGCATGGATTCATGGGGTTACTTATTATGATTGCTAGTATTACAGCCACTAGCAAGGCTATTATAAATTTGCTCATAGGTTTATGTTATTATCTTTCCCCCATCTGCGGATGAGTATCTTCCTCGTCTCTGTCTTCGTCTTCCATCATGGTATTATATTGCGAATAATCCATTATGAGGAATAAACTCATATCTCTTTCCATTAGCACTTTCTAATGTGTAAATATCTGGTAATCTATCTTTTTCTGAATTTATTGCTATTATCTTCAATCCTCTCATAAACCCTATATTTACTATTGATCCTATGTTCCAATCTTTATTTTTATTCAAGCAATTATTTTGACTAATCATGGTTTTATTCTTTAATCGGAGGAAGCCAGACTTTGATGTTAGACTTCCTCCTGTTTTTTATTTACCAGGGAGTGGATTGAAGTTATTTTCATAACTTAGTACACCACCATCTCCCTCGTGTTTTAATCTTACTCTATCTTACAGAATTTGTCAAATATAATTTTGTCCCCAGCTTCAGCTCTGTTGTATTCTATGTAGTAATCTATGTACATATATAGGTTGGGCGGAAACGTACCAACTGGTTGGGCGGAAACGTACCAACTGGTTGGGCGGAAACGTACCAACTGTATCCACAGATATCCACCATCAATCCACACCTTTTCCACAACAAAAATCCCCCGAGCGGGGGATAAATGGCCGGCAAAGTAAAGAATAACCAAGAAACTCTGCCTATCTAATTCTAACATAAAAAGAAGGGCGTATCAATTGCCCTAATCACTCCAGATGACCCTGTCCCAGTATGGACTTTGTCCCATATAACCTTGTCTCATGCTTGATTCCATTGCTTTGATATGTGTCCGGATTTTCTGGATTATCCGTTCCATTTTCTCAAGTTCTGCGTCCATTTTTTCTTGTATTTCTTCCTGATTCATTCTGATTCCTCATAAGTTCGTTCATTGCCTGTTTCCCTAGGTTTGGGTACTGCCTAAGGATTTCATTTTCTTTTCTCGATACGATAGCCTCTACTTTATCATGGCATCTACGACAAAGCAGTATGATGTCATCATTCTCTCCCCATACAAATCTCTTGTGGACATGGTGGCGAGTCAATGAAGTCCATCGATGGCAACAAGGACATTCTCCTGTTCTCATCTGATCACCAAGGTACTGGCTCTATTATACCACAAAACACAAAAAACAGGTAGCCCTGTTTGATGTGAATAATAATAAATAAAATGCTCTTTTATAATATCATTTGACATTAGTACTGTCAATACTCGCCTGTCCATCCTTTTTCCCGAAGTAATATGATACTACTATGAAACATAAACTGATGAAGTCCTTCGAATCGGTTATTCCTTGATAGGTGAATACCAATAATCCCAATATCATGGCCAGAAGGACTAATTTTGTGACACTATTAAATATTTGATTCATAATCTATATCCTGTAAAATTTTGTATATAGCTTCCAATACTTGTCCCGTATGCATCGACCTTGTTCTCTCCTGCTTGCAGGAACTTCTTGACATTTCCTATTCCTCCTAAATGGGATCCTGCCACTAATCCGGATACATCGATGTATATCCCATTGATGTTTTTTCCCAGATAATCATATAGGTTCTTCTCGATGTATGATTTCAGGTTTTCTACATGCCATTTGAATACTTTGTCCTGAAGACAGGGATTGTTGAGGAATATTTCCTCCGAGTATCCGTTCATCCATTTATATTTTCCTTCCACTTTCTCGACTATACCATAGTCGCATAGCCTGGCCATACCGAACTGCCATCTTCCTAAATAACCTAATGTATTCTTGATCAGGTAATTGTTTCCTGATTCCCGCTTGCCAAGATCATTCTTGAAGTCTTCGAAGTTCTTTTTAGATACAGCCCTTAGGATAGTCTTTAATAATTGTGTTCTTATTTCCATATTTTTGATATATCAATTCCTCCTAATAACCACATGAATATTCCAGTAATAAATGCTGATATAGCTCCAAGAATAGTTGCCTTTCCTTTGATTATAGCATTTTCTTGTTCTAGACCGCATATCCGTTTATCGTGTTGAGTAAACATTATCCTATCTTGTTCGAATTTTTTCTCATTACTGTCTTGGACAGATTTTATCCTTTCATCTATCCTGGCTAACATTACGAATATTTCTCTTTCTTCTTTCTCTGTCATGTTCGGATTATTAGATTTATTATCGACCTTTAAACTTTCTTATATATCTCAGTTCTGGATTGAGTTTTACCTCTTTCTGTGGTATGATAGGAGCTATGTTAGAACTATTGCTCATCGTCGTATTAGCAGCACTAGTCGGTGCTTTCACTGACTGATTTGCTTGTTCTAATTTTCTCACTATTTCGGCCTTTGTCGGGACTATCTTTATCTCTTTAGGTGTCTGTATGGCTCCTTTCATCAGCTTTCCATGTACTCCTCGAGCAACCTCTGATCCTACATAAGTGCCTACTGGTCCTGCATGGGATCCTATCATTCCTCCGATAGTCTGGGCGAAGTACCCTCCTAGTTTGCCTTTTTTAACCGTAGATTTGCCTAGCTGGACTAGGAAGTCTCTCGTTGTGTATAATTCCTCCAATTCTCTGTTTATGCCTCTTAGGTTGCCTTTTTCGGCTTCTGGTAGCGTTTTTTCTACTGCCTTATAGATATTATCCTTTGAAACTCTAGCTACTAGCTTATCTGTTATCTGGGCGTCTGGATTATCCCAGTTGGCGATACCGTATTTTGCGTTCTTTATGTCATCTAAAGCTATAAGGTCTATTTTACCGTCTTTGACGTATTCTTTCTTGTACCTCTTGAGGTCTGATATGACCCTGCTTAATTTAGAGTTGTATCCAGCACCTTCAGCCTTGTACTTTTTTAGGTTTTCAAGTATCTCATTTTGAAACTGTTTGAAGTCTATCTCAGCATTGTTTTGTTCGATATAAGTCCTCTCTGTCTTGGCTATAGGGGTTATATCTTCTTTCAATCTGGTCAAAGCATCATATGAGTCTATTTTACCATCTGGATTGACTTTAGGGACATATCTGTCGTTTTCAGCTATCCTTTTGACTACATCTACCTTTTTACTCTTTGCATTAGAGAATACATTT
>Ga0079303_10000050_pt1 | contig 25049 bp, 18 predicted proteins | sample Methanogen_OWC_FD_77073 | JGI IMG/M metagenome (GOLD analysis project Ga0079303, IMG submission 77073) | Enriched soil microbial communities from Old Woman Creek wetland in Ohio, USA - Methanogen_OWC | ecosystem: Environmental > Terrestrial > Soil > Wetlands | place: USA: Ohio | collected...
ATCAGTCTATTATCATGCTTGCCCTTACCATGAAAGTCGGCAGCGTTCTCAATGAGGCAGCCATCGATGAAAACATGAAGAGGGTTTTCAATCTCGGTTATTTCACCCAGGACATAGGCGTCGATGTAATTTCCGTCAAGAACGGCAAAAAGGTTGTTTTCAAAGTAAAAGAAAACCCGATAGTTTCGAATATAAAAATCAAAGGCAGCACTCTCGTGCCCGCCGAAAAGCTTGCTCGCGCGATGCAGACCAAGGCCGGACAGGTGTTCAACACTTCCCTTATCGGTTCCGATGTCAAGGCCATCCAGAAAGTTCTCGACGAAACAGGCTACATAATGAACCGCGTACGCGACGTTCAGTTCGACGGCGAGACTCTTACCATTACCGTTGAAGAAAACAAGATAGAACACATTAAGATCGTCGGCAACGAAAAAACCCGCGACAGGGTAATAATGCGCGAACTCAAATTCAAGGAAGGCGAATACTACGACGATAAGAAGGTCACCAAAAGCCTCCAGAAATTATTCAATCTCGGCTTTTTCTCGGAAGTAAAGCCTCGCTGCGAACAGGGCTCCGCACCCGGATTAATCGATTTCATAATCGAAGTCAAAGAACAGAAAACCGGCACAGTCACTATCGGCGGCGGCTACAGTTCGGCCAACGGCCTCGTCGGGATATTCGAGATAGCACAGAAAAACTGGCGCGGTAAAGGTCAGGTCGTCAACCTCAAGTTCGAATTCGGCGGCATGCGCACTTACGAAGCCGGGTTCCTCGAACCATGGTTCAACAACAAGAGAATATCCGTCGGCGGCGATATCTATAACACCAAGATCACTCAGAGATATTACAGGAGCGGTCTGGATACCATCGACTACACTGAAGAACGCAAGGGTTTCGACCTTACTATCGGAAAATCTTTCACCGAAATAATCGACGGCTCCATCACATTCCGCGACGAAAACGTAAGGCTCACAAATGCGGATGCCATAAAAACCTACCTTAATGCGAATTATGTTCGTGAGGGCCATTATCAGACACTCAGCGAATACGTTGGCCGCGATACCCGCGACAACATCTACGATCCCACGAGAGGTTCCTACCATGCGATCAACATCGACACGACCGGCGGCTTTTTGAAAGGCCCCGATTCTTTCACCAAGTACAGATTGACTCTAAGAAAATTCACGTCGATAACGAAGAAAGACGTTATTGCGGCCCGCATAATGACCGGCGACACCAAGCTCAACAGCGGCACGCTTCCTCTTTATGAAGAGTACGGCGTCGGTGGCGTTTATACGCTTCGCGGTTACGAATGGAGAGAATTTATAGGCAAAAAGATGTTCGTTGGAAACCTCGAATACCGTCACAGATTCGCCAAAAATTTCGATGCGTGCCTGTTTTTCGATGCTGGTTCCGCGTGGAATTCGGATTCGATCAGTTCCGCCAATAACGGCGTTACGAATAAGTATTCTCTTAAGAGAGGTTATGGCGTTGGCGTGAATTTCACGACCCCGATAGGTCCGATCCGTCTCGATTACGGTAAAGGTCAGGACAGGTCGGGTAAAGCATATTTCAGCATGGGCAGGATGTTCTAACAAAGCAAAACACGCCCGAAGGTTCGGGCAAAATAATTTTTTCAGGCTATATGGAGGTAGTTCTAACAATGAGAAGAGTTTTTGTTCTGGCACTCGCAGTAACCATGGCACTTGTGTTCTCCGCCGGCGTCGCGCAGGCGAAAATCGAAAAAATAGGCGTAGTTAATATCCAAAAAATACTTAATGAATTCAAGGAAGCCGAGTCGGTGAACAATAACCTCCAGACTGAAAAAGACGCTCTCCAGGAAAAACTCGACAAGGCGCAGGATGAAATAAAGAGCAAAAAAGACAAATACGAAAAAAAGATCGCCAAAATGTCAGAAGCGGATAAAAAGAAAGCTTCCGAAGAACTCAACAAAGACCTGACGACGCTGCAGGACACTTTCCAGAAATATTCCAACCAGCTGCGTGCTAAGCAGGAAGAAGCCTATAACGATATTCAGGGCAAAATAATGAAAACCATCAGCGAAGTCGCAGCAGCCGAAGCCATAGACGTGGTAGCCGAGAAAGCCGTAGTATATGTAGGCGGAGTCGATATCACCGAAAAAGTTCTTGAGAAACTCAACGGCGGAAAGGCTTCCGCGTCTCCGAAGAAAAAAGAATCCAAGTCCGAGAAAAAAGAAGAAGAAGTAAAAATAGAGTAGGCCAAAGCAAGCGTTTCTTTATTACATAAGCCTGGAGCGGAACCCGCTCCGGGCTTAATAAATTAAAGCAAAAGGGGCGGGTAGCAAGGACAGGTATGATGTATGAACGGCGCCAAAAAGCTGTAACGCTGTCCCAACTGAGCGATCAGATTGGAGAAAAATATTATGGTGACGGCTCGCTTGGTATTAACGGAGTGGCTGGAATATCAGAGGCAAAAGAGGGCGATATAACATTTGCGGTAAAGCCTAAATATATTCGCATGCTGAAGATTTCGCGCGCTTCCGCCGTCATTATTTCTCCCGATGTCAAGGCTTCGGAAGTCAAGATACCTTATATCATTTCCAACAATCCTTATTATACTTTCGCCCGCATTCTTGAATTTTTCTATCCGAAGGTCGAGCAACCCCACGCCATACACCCTTCATCGTTCATTGCCAAGACAGCCAGAGTCGGTAAAGGCGTCAACATTTATCCTAACGTGTATATTGGCGACGGCGCTGAAATTGGCGACGGCGCGGTAATATATCCCGGATGTTTTGTCGGCGAAAACGCGAAGGTGGGAAATAACACCTGGCTTTATTCAAATGTTACGGTTCGGGAGAACTGTCTTATCGGCTCTAACTGTATAATTCACTCGGGAACTGTCATCGGCGCCGACGGATACGGATTTACCCGCCATGGCGCGACATTCGTTAAAATACCCCAGGTCGGCAACGTGGTCATCGAGGACGAAGTGGAGATCGGCGCTAATGTCACGTGCGACAGAGCCGCTATGGGTTCCACGAAAATAGGTTTTGGAACCAAAATAGACAATCTTGTCCACGTGGCCCATAATGTACAGGTAGGGCGCAACGTTCTCATCGTAGCCCAGGTCGGTATCTCCGGTTCGGTCGATATCGGCGACAATGTCACCATTGCCGGCCAGAGCGGAATAGTGGGCCATCTTTCGATAGGAGAGGGTTCTGTTATAGGGGCCCGTTCGGTTGTCACAAACGACGTGAAACCGAAATCTTTTATTTCCGGTTTCCCCGCCCGTCCTCATAATGAAGAAATGAAGATTAAGGCTGCGATGAAAAAACTTCCTTCGATAGTCAAGACCGTTAATGAATTGCGTAAAATCGCGAAACTCGACAGATTAGATGAAAAATCGGATGAAAGCGAATAGTGATGTACAAAAAAGTCCAGTTAATTTTTTTTTCAGTATTCCTTTTTTTTATTAGCTGTTCATCAGCCTATTGTGATTCGAATCTCGACGGCCCTACTGGATTAATTTACATACCTTCGGCATATACCGGTTATTCCCTTGGATATTACAAACTCGACGGTACTACAACATACATGATCAATTCGGCATTTTTCAGCAATGCGTTGGAGCTTGGATATATTATCAACAAAGATAAGCAGACTTCGTCGCTCAATCTTAAATTGCCGTTAGTCACCGAGAGTTCTTTGATGCCGCAGGTCGCGATAGGCGCCTTCAATTACAGGAGCAAGGCGGTCGGGCAGACGAATTACCTTGTCATGTCTAAATCGGTGGATTCGCTCGGACTCAAGCTTCATGCCGGATATGAAAAAAGCGGCAGCCTGAAGGATGCGACGGGACTTTTTAATTACAGCACCATCCAGGATGCGGTCGCGGACTATAAAAGCGATGCGGGCAACACTTTTGTCGGATGCGAGTTTACCATTATCCCAATGGTTTCTATTATGGGGGAGAAGCATAAAAACATGCTGAACGGCGGCATACGTTTCAGACCGCTTCCGATAATAAGTCTCGATTACGATATACTGGATATCAAAAACGAACGAAAACTTTCGAATAAGAGGGTAATGAACTTCAATTTTTCAATAGGTTTTTAATAATTACGATAGACGGAAGGTAATCGGATGTATCAATATCAAAAAACGATAGCCAGAGAGATTAGTTTCGAAGGTATAGGCCTTCACACCGGACTTAACGTTAAAATAACGTTTTTGCCCGCGCCCGTTAATCACGGCGTTGTGTTCGTCAGGACCGACATACCCGAAAATCCCAGGATAGAGGCTTCGATAGAGAACGTGACCGACGTATTTCGCGGTACTACTATCGGGTCCGGCGGTTACAATATTCATACGGTCGAACATATTCTCTGCGCTCTCGCCGGTCTCGGGATAACCAATGTTTTAATTCATTTGAATGCGAAAGAACCTCCTGCCGGAGACGGCTCTGCCTTCCCGTTCGTCAAGCTCCTCGAAGAGGCGGGAATAGTCGACCAGCAGGAAAAGACTCAACAATACACCATCACCGAACCAATCCAGCTCATCGAAGGACAGAAGCAGCTCATAGCCCTTCCTTCGGAAAAATTCATTATTTCTTTCACGATCGATTATGACAACCCGGTGATCGGCACGCAATATGCCCAGTTTGAAATATCCGAGGACACTTTTAAAAAAGAGATAATGTCGGCGCGCACCTTCGGCTTTATGAAGGAAGTTGAGGAGCTTCGCAAACAGGGACTTGCTCTTGGCGGCGATCTGACCAATGCCATAGTCATTGGCGACGACAAGGTTATGAACGAAAGCCTTCGTTATGACGACGAATTCGTCCGCCATAAAATTCTCGACCTGGTCGGCGATCTTTTTTTGACGGGAATTTCCGTCAAAGGTCATTTCGTCGCAATGAAGTCAGGTCACGCGATGAACGTCAAGCTCGCCTCGATGATCAAGAAAAGATACATGGGGCACAAATTTCCTAAAACCACTCTTGACGTCATGAAAATAATGAAAATCCTTCCGCATCGCTATCCTTTCCTGTTAGTCGACAAGATTATCGAAATAAAGGAAGGCAAGGGCGCCGTCGGTATAAAAAATGTAACGATCAACGAACATTTTTTCACCGGCCATTTTCCCGCTCAACCTGTAATGCCGGGTGTTTTGATTGTCGAAGCGCTGGCCCAGGTTGCCGGAGTTTTCATGCTCAGCAAGAAGGAAAACCGTGGGAAACTGCCTTATTTTACCGGTATAGATAATTTCAGATTCAGAAGGCCTGTTGTTCCGGGTGACATGCTAGTTCTTGAGGTCGAGTTCGGCAAGATACGCGGAAATATCGGAAAGGTCTCCGGTAAGGTCAACGTCAACGGGAAACTGGTGGCCGAGGGCGGACTGATGTTTTCGCTCGTTGACGCTCCGAAAGAAGAAGACCTGGAGGATTAGCTATGGAACTCATTCATAAAACGGCCATTATCGAGCCGACCGCCAGGATCGGCAAAAATTGCAAGATCGGGGCGTTTTCCTACATAGGTCCGAATGTCGTGATGGGCGAGGGAAACGATGTCGGCATGCATGTCGTAATCGACGGGCATACCACCATAGGCGATAATAATCGTTTCTTTACCGGCGCCGTTATAGGAAGCATTCCACAGGACCTGAAATATAAAGGCGAAAAATCGTTTCTCACCATAGGCGATAACAATCAGTTCCGCGAATACGTCGACATCAATATTGCCGTTGGAGAAGGCGAGGCTACGAAAATAGGTTCGGACAATCTTCTGATGGTCTATGCGCATGTCGCTCATAACTGCGTCATTAAAAACAAAGCAATTCTCGCCAACTGTGTTACTCTGGCCGGCCATGTCACCGTCGAGAATTATGTCAGGCTCGGCGGTCTCGCCGGCGTTCATCAGTTCGTTAAAATAGGCTCTTATGTCATGGTGGGAGGACTTTCAAAGATCACTATGGACATAATGCCTTATTGCACCGTAGACGGCTGCGACACGGTCAAGATGTGCGGCCTGAATTCGGTCGGTCTTTCCAGGGCGAATTTTTCACCCGAGTTGATCTCTGCTCTAAAAAAGGCCTATAAAATCTTCTTCCGCTCTAAACTTACCAAAGCGGAGGCGATCGATACAATTTCATCTTCCGACGAACTATTCAAATTTAAGGAAATTCAGCATTTCGTCGAATTCGCCAAATCTTCCGAACGCGGAATTTTAAGGTAACCGGCCTTCAGGCCGATCAGCTATGGAATCCCTCAAAGATAATAAATCGTCTTCTAATTCGTTTCCGTTTCTGGAACGATTTCTTTCGGTCACCAGAAGTCTTGTCAGGCTTGTTTATCCCGATTTTTGCGCCGGGTGCAATACTCTGATAGAAACTCCCGGGCGTTATCCGATATGCCAGTCGTGTCTTTCGGGTATTAATTACTGCGAGGGTCCTTATGCCTGCGTTCCCGGCGAGGGCAATGTGTCTTCTTATTTTTCGCTCGGTCACTATGAGGGAATATTAAGAAATCTGATCGTCAATTTCAAATATCATAACAAGATAAATTTAGTCGACTTTTTTGCCGATAAATTAATTGAACGGTCTTCACAAAAGATATTTTTATCACCGTTTTCCGAATCTGATCTTATTATACCTGTTCCTTTACATTTTAATAAGGCTAAAGAACGAGGATTTAACCAGGCCGAGCTTCTTGGAATGGCTCTTTCACGTAGGACCGGTATACCAATGGTGTGCGATGCGGTTATTAGGCACAAGGAAACGGTTCCGCAGAACAAATTGAAAATCGAAGAAAGATTCAGCAATCTTTATGGAGCTTTTTCTCTTAATCGCACTAAATCTTCTTTTTTAAAGAATAAAAATGTTATAATAATAGATGATGTATTAACTACCGGAGCTACCGTCGAAAACCTGGCAAGGACTATTAAATTGGCTGGTTCGTCAAATATTTTTGCCGTAACTATAGCAAAAACATTGCTTGAACGAGTAATACCGCAAAAATAATATATAAAACTTGAAAAGTGACCGTAAATTGAAATGAAAACGATTTTTGGCCGGGAAATAACATTAAGTAATCTAACATTATCGTCGATATGTTATGTAGAGAAGAAAAAATAACCAGAAATCTATAACACAGGGCTTGCATAAATAAAAATTAAAAAGTCTTGGGGGACTTGAGAGGTGAATCTTATGAAAATCACGAACAACATTCCACAAATCAATGATCAGCCAAAGGTCAACAAGAAGGACGCCGAAAAGAGAGTCAAGCTCGACGGCAACTTTGACCAGGTAATGAAGACCAAGATCAACGACGAGGCTAAACGCGTTGATACTCAGGTCGCGCAGAAAACTTCGGTTAAAGAACCTGTCGGAAACGTTCCGCAGAACACGATCAATGTCGCCAAACAGGCAAGTCACATGAAGGAAGTCGTAAGTGTCATCAAGAACACTCCCGACATCAGGCAGCAGAAGGTTGACGAGATCAAGGCTAAAATTGCCAACGGCACTTATAACGTTTCTTCGGAAGAACTCGCCGATAAGCTTATCAGCTCGGGTCTTATCGACAGCATTATGAGAACTTTATAGAATAATTAACTTAAAGAGTACGTTTAACCGAGACCGGAAGGCGGGAATTTTATGTTCAAATATAGAATCCTTTCGATACTGCAAAAAATAAATTCGCTGTATGTCGAATTAAACAAATTATGTGCTGAAAAACGTGAAGCGATTCTGTCCGAGGACAATGAAAAAATTATCGCCATTATAAATCAGGAAGAAAAGATAGTCGCGGAGATCGATTCCTGCGAAAAAGACCGGAGGGCCGCCATCACCGAACTGTCTTCGACGAACGGCTTTCCGGTAAGCCTTGGCATAGGGGAACTTCTCGCAAGAGGCGTGTTCGGTGAAATGACCGAAACTATCGAGAAAATCAGAAAGAGCATTCTTGACGTAATGGCCGGAGTAAAACGCCAGAACGAAGAAAACCTTATGCTCATCGAATCTTCGAAATCGATCATCGAGGCCACTCTTGATTTTATTAAATCGAAATTATTCGCCCAGCAGGCGCAGCCAAAAGGGCCCGGGACCTATACCCGTCAGGGCGTTATGGCCAAAAGTGGCGTTTACAAAAGTCCTCAGCCGGTCGGGCAGCAGCCTCCACAGCCCTCAGCCGATAAAAGGCTTTTTGATTTCGTAGTATAGTAAAATAAAGGATACATTTAAATTTATAAACGGCGCCCGGCGGATATCAACCGCCGGGCGGTTCGTTTTTCATGCGCCGTTTCTTTTAACCTCGTCACGACCGGGTGACGGGCGTTTCGTCGAAGATAATCAAATACTTTATGTGCGCCACCGTGGTTTTCCCGCACCGGCCAGAAGGCCGAGCGTCGGGCGCACCCCGTGGCATTTTAATTCTGATAACTTTATGTGCGCCACCGTTACCCGAGACCCCGGCCGTAAAGGCCGAGCGTCGGGCGCACCCCGTGGCATTTTAATTCTGATAACTTTATGTGCGCCCGCTATTCGTCATTCGATAATTATGCCGATAATTAAAGTAGTAGAGAAGAATATTGGCCGCATAGAAGTAGTTTGGGGGTTGATTATAATGGATATTTCGACTTTTTCTCTTTTTGAGTCGGCGCGACGTGGTTTGAACACCAGTCAGGCGGCGCTGAATATCGTATCGCAGAACGTTTCCAATGCCGCGACTCCAGGTTATACGCGCCAGGAAGCCATGATGAAAAGCACCGCCGTCTATGGAAATCCCATAGGCACCGGAGTCGACATCACCGAGATCCGCCAGATCAGGGATCGGTTTATCGAAACTCAGATCAGGGCTCAAAATCAGGTCACAAGCTACTATTCGACGCGTCAGGACTATCTGGAACGCGTCCAGAGCCTTTTTACGGACAGCTCAGACAGCGGAGTAAACTGCCTTATGCAGAGTTTCTGGAAGGCGGCGGAGGACGTGTCGAACTACCCTCAGTCAGCTGCCGTTCGCTCCGTCCTTACCCAATCTGGAGAATCCCTGGCTTCGGGAATAAAATATGCCGAAAGTCAGATGGAAAGCACACAGACATCAATCGATTCCGCTATTTCGGAAAAAGTCGATAAAGTGAATCAGATCGCCAAAAAAATCGCTTCGCTCAACCAGGAAATCAGCAAGAACGAAACGGCTAACCCGCTCACGAGGCAGAACGACCTTCGCGACGAACGCACGCGCACGATCGACGAGCTGTCGAAACTGGTATCGGTTACCGTTACGGATACCCAGAGGCTCGACGACGGCCAGATACTTATAAACGGGAATGTTCTTGTTACCGATGTATCCGCGAATGAAATCGAGGCCGTTCGCGACGATTCTAATTACGTCACCGTCAGATGGAAAAGCGATACACGGAAATTTTCCTCGAACGATAACATACTCAATGGTAAAATATCGTCTTCTGCGCCCGAAGGCACATACAGCGTCGATGTAAAGAGCATCGCGGCCGGCTTCTCGGTTTCGTCAAACCAGGCGAATCTTTCGGGCACTGATCTGCTTTTGAAGATTCCGGGCGTAACCGGCGGCACCATTAACATCAATGGCAGAAACGTCAATATCGATGTGACGAAAACCACCGTCAATGATTTCGTAAACATGATAAATTCGAATGAAATGGGAGTTTCGGCGTCGCTCGGGCTGGATGGCAGAATTAAACTGGTTTCCAAGCAAACCGGGGTCGCGTCGAAAATAAGCATCAGCGACGGGACATCGAACCTTTTCGAGTCCCTTGGAATGGTGAGTTCCTTAACCGGCAAGCCCCAGCCGACGATCCGTGACGAAAACGCGAGCCTCAATATTTCAGGAAGCTTCAGGATCAATGGCGTCAGAGTGACCATCACCCAGGGGCAGACGGATTCGTTGAACAGGATCGTCAAGGAAATCAATGAAATGATACCTTCGGCGAAAGCGGAAGTCATTCAGGACAAGGACGGCTTTAATAAAATCAGGCTCTCGTCGAAGGATAGTTTTTCTAAAGTGACTCTCAACGACGAAGCGGACAACTTATTATACAGGCTGGGACTTCTCACTGCTCCGACGGCCGATCCGGTGGCGATACCGTCGGCGCTTACGGCGTCCGGGCGAGACGCAGAATTTTCGTTGAACAATGTCGATTATAAACGCAGTTCGAACGAAGTGACGGACGTGCTCAATGGAGTGGAAATAAACCTTTTCGCTCCCGGCAAGGCCAAAATCGAAGTCAGGCATGCGATCAAAGGCGGCGAAATAGGCGCTCTTCTCGAGGTGCGCGACGAAACTATCCCGAAAATCATAGATGATTTTTCCGGAATGGTAAAAAAATTCGTCGACGAATTCAACAACATTCACAGCACGGGTTTCGACCTCAACGGAAGCCAGGGCGGAGCGTTTTTCAAACCTATCAACGAGACCGATCCCAAAAAAATTGTACAGCAATTCGGCGTCTCCGACGAAGTGACTGGCGATCCGTCGAAGATCGCGGCCGCGACCTGCGATGAAACATACTTCAAGCAGACCGGCATACTTCGCTCCAAGGGCGTCGGCGATAATACGACCGCGCTGAGCCTGCTGGAAATAAAAACGAAAACCATATTTTCAGACGGTTCCACGCTGACCGAAAAATATTCCCAGATCGTTTCCTCGGTAGGAACTTATGTCAATAACGCGAAAAGCTCGAATACGATACAAAAAACGATTCTCAATAATCTTGAAAATAAAAAGGAATCCGTTTCCGGAGTGTCCATGGACGAGGAAATGGCTAATATGCTTAAATTTCAAAGCGCGTATAACGCGTCGGCCAAAATGATAGGGATAATCGATTCGATGATTCAAACCATCATCGGCGTCGTCAGCAGATAAAGGAGGAATCGAGCCATGAGAATAACAAACTCCATGAAATTGAATATTTCGATTAACTCCGTGACATCGCAGGATGAAAAGCTGATGAACCTTCAGGAGCAGGTCTCGGCCGGTAAAAAAATACTCAAGCCTTCCGACGATCCGATCGGCATGGGGAATTCCATCAAGTTTTCGGCCCAGAAAAATGACATCGAAATATACAAATCTAACATGGTTTACGCCAAAAATTTCGTTTCGAGCTCCGATACGATGATGGAAGACGTGAGCACGATGCTCACCAGATATAAAGAGCTTGCCGTGCGCGGCTGTAACGGGACTCTTACAGCCAGCGACCGCGACGAAATCGCCAATGAGATGGATTCGCTTTTGAACCATATCATTTCCGACGCCAATTATACCGGCGACGAAGGCTATATATTCGCCGGAACGGAAAAGGACACTCAGCCTTTCGCGATAGGCACCGAAACCGGTCGCCGTCTCTCTGAAACGAACAGGCTTCTTGTCAAGACGAACGTCACTTCTGTCAAGTATAACGGAGATCGCTCCGATATTTTGCGCAACGAGACGGAAGGGGCGCGCATGAAAGTCAATCTTACCGGAGAAGAGGCCTTCATGAATGTCAATTCTCAGATCGTATACAGCACGAAAACATTCGACGATCCCAACAAGGGGCCTTTCGACGATAGCCTTAAAGAAGGATATTTTACCATCAAAGGGCGCGACTTCGACGAGGTCATAAAAGTCGAAAAAGGCGACAGTATGCAGAATATTGTCGACAGGATCAACAAGAATTCGAAGGTGGCCAGCGCCAGAATAGTCACCGAAACGAAGGGGTCGCGTATAGCAGTGGAGGCCCGTGAGAAGGGCACGATGAACCAGTTCGCGCTTATCGAGGGCGCGAAGAATTTTCCGGGCAAGGTCACCAATATGCTGGAACTTTTCGGGCTGAATTCGAAAGTCGAATCGACGAAAAAAATACAGAGCATAAAGGAACCTATAGCTACGCAGGTCCAGGGACTGATTTCGGGAACCTTTTTCATCAACGGCGTAAGCATATATTTCGACTCGAAGAAGGATTCGCTGAACGATATTGCCGACAAGATAAACGATAACGTAAAAAATGTCGATTCGAAGGTTGTAGACGGCAAGCTGGTCATCGAGGCGACCGGAAGCCTTAATATCAAGGACGATTCGTCCAACCTGATCAAAAATCTCGGATTCCCTTCCAGCCGGGCCAGTTCTTCCGCGGCGATCTCGGATTCAATGATCGAGCCGCAGACGCTTTCCAAAAACGAATGGGTGAAAAGCGGCTACTTCAAAATAAATGGCGTCCAGATAGGCATTTCCGATTCGACGAAGGAAACTTTATACGAACTTCGCGACAGGGTGAACGGCCTGGCCATAAATGCCACGGCGAGCATCGCCGGCGACCAGTTTATAATAGATTCCGGCATGCCGCCAAACGCCACTACGGCCCTGACCAACATTTCGGACGGGACCTCCGAATTTTTAAAAAGTTTCGAATTTTCATACCAGAGCTCCGATCTCAAGGCGCTGAATCCCGCGCTTACCGCCGACACCAAGCTGGTTACGGCCGGCCTGGGAATAACCGCAGGAAGCGAATTCACCATCAAGGGAAAAGTATTCAAGGTTACCACCGAAGACACGCTGCGCTCAATGGTGGAAAAAATAAATTTCGAAAATTACGGCGCCCAGGCGTCGCTCGTCGAAACCGGCGGTCAGCTCAGGCTCGCTCTTTCGCCGGCCGGGGTCCGCGACAGCCTTTCGCTTTCAGATATGGCGGATCTTACCGTAAACAATCCGGGCAGCAATTTTTTATCTTCGATCGTAATGGGCAACAGAATTGCCTCGAAGGCCGAACTGACTTCTCCGCTCATTCAGGGTACCATTAAAGATATAGGCGTTACTGGCGCCACTTCCGATCTGAAAGGGTCTATCAGCGTAAACGGAGTCGTGGTCGAATACGATCAGAATGCAGACAGCGTTACCGACATAGTAAACAGGATAAATTCGAAGGTGCCGGGTATCGACGTATATGTAAATTCGAATAATCAGATCGTTTTCAATTCGTCTGAGAACCTGTCGATTTTCGACAATACCGTGATTGCCGGAAAGACTATCGCAGGACCGCCCGTCAATACCGCGACCGCCACTCTGGCGTCGGCCGGAGTCACCACCGCGGGAACCTTTTTTATGAATGGCGAGGCCGTAAACGTTGATCCTGCAGACACTCTGGACGCCTTCATGAGCAAATTCAACACCCAGTTTACCGGCAGGGCGAAAGTGTATTTCGACTCGTCCGTCAATTCAGTGAAATTCATCAATATGAAGGCCGACCAGCCGATTACCATAACGGCCGGGACTTCGGACATAACCTCTTCGACCGCTCTGGATCTGGTGATACCAAATGCGACCTCCACGAATATCGCGCGTCGCTCTTCTTCGAATTTTGTCGAAAAAATGTCTATAAAAAATGAAAACATTACCGATAGTAAAAATAACAGTGTAATTAATATAGCGCGTTCGTCGCAGCAGGCATATTCGTTATTTGATATATTGATAGAAATTCGCGACAATTTTTACGATGGAAATACGGAAGCTGTATCCAACAATATCAAGGACGCGAATTCCCAGGAACTGACTTTCATGGGCGGACTCGCCAAGCTGGACGCGGGGATATCTCACATCGTTGAAAACAGGGCTTTTTTAGGCAGCAACCTTTCGCAGATTCAAAAATCCGCGACGCGTAACAACGAGGTGCAGACATATCTTGAAACTTTGATAGCCGACACTGAAAATATTGATGTGGAAAAGGCGATAATCGAATTGAATACGGCCGACCTCATATATAACGCCTCGCTTCAATTGTTCGCCAAGGCAAATCAGAATTCTTTGCTGAATTTTTTGCAATAACCGGTGAAAAATAATAAAAATATATAATTTCTTTAAAGTAAAAGAGGGAGTGATCCGTAATGTTAGTAAACACAAAATTTTTCGGCGAGGTTGACGTAAACGAAAACAAGATCGTAACGATAACCAACGGTCTTCTTGGATTTGAAAACCTTACCAAGTATGTTCTGATTCCGCACGACAAGGACAATATGTTCAAGTGGTTTCAGTCGGTTGAAGACGTTTCGGTTTGCTTCCTAGTAGTAGAACCCGTTACATTCATGCTCAATTATTCGCTTGAAATTTCCGACGAAGTAGTCGAAAGGCTCAGCATCAAGGTCGCCGAAGACGTAATTACATACGCGCTCGTCGTCATCCCGGACGATCCCCTCAAGATTTCGGCCAATCTCTGCGGCCCACTGGTAATAAATATGGTGAATCGCCTCGGAATGCAGGTGGTATCCATGAATCCGCATCACCAGGTAAAACACTTCATAATCGAAGAACTGAAAGCGAATACCACAAAACTCATGCAGAACGTTTCAATGACGTTCGGCCAGCCAGCCCCTCCGGCGACCGAACCCTCCGCGAAAGCGGACGATGAAAAAAAAAATGAGTTTAGCATCTTCGAATCGGCTGTAACGGAAAATTCTTTCGATTTCGCCGCTCTGAACACCCTCATGGGCTAAAGAACCGCGAAAAAGCTTGCCTGACGAAAGTTAATTTTCCCTAAATTAAATGCAGGGCAAGCTTTTTTTAGGACCCCACGGCAAAAGGCCTGACGCGATTTTTTATGAAAAACGCGTGCGCTCGATTGTGAAAAAAGCATTTTCTTTGAAAGTGCGCGACGTGTTCGTCTTTCAGACGGGGCCGGAGAAAACGGGGTCTATTATAGGAGGGAATTGGTTTTGTTAGTTCTTACCAGGAAAAATAATCAGAGCATAATAATAGGCGACAATGTCGAGATAATGGTCGTCGAAATCAGAGGCGATCAGGTCAAACTCGGCATCAAGGCTCCCAAAAGCGTTACAATATATCGTGCCGAGATCTATAACGAAATCATGAATGAAAACAGGCTCGCGATGTCGGCCGGAATAGATAAGCTGGGAGCCATCGATTCGATACTCAAGGGCAAAGAAGACGCAAAGCCGAACAAACCTCCCGAACCGGACATACCAAATCATGTTAAGTGAAAACTGAATATATTTTTAAAGAAGAACGGCCCCCGTAACGGCGGGTCGTTTTTTATTCTTTTATATTCGGGTTCCGTTGACAAAGGTTATCCGGTTTTGTATAATTGATATATAACATACAAATTATCCTTTGAAAATCGCTATTTAACTGGATTTTATAGTAAAGGTCGATACTCTTTGACGATCGATAGGTCCTCCGTGGACCGGACATTATGAAAAATAGAGGTGATATTACATTTTTGGCAATTGTTTGGTGAACGGTCAAAAAGAAGATTAAAAAACTCTTGATTTGAACGCGACTTTTAATAATACCTCGAAGGCTCATTAAGGAGGCGTTAAATACTATGAAAAAAAATATTTATATCAAAATATTATGCGCTCTTGCCGCCATTATGGTTGCTGGAGTTCCCGCCCAGGCGAAATCTTTCCTCGATTCCGTCAACGAGGCGCTCGGTTCCGCCGAAAAGGCCATCGACAACGCTCAGAAAACCGTCGATAAAACCGTAAACGACGTCAATAAAACTCTCGGAGAAGTCAACAAGGCCATGGAATCCATTCCGGCCGGCGTCGAAAACGGCACTTACAGCACGGGAAACGGAAACACCGTTACCGTCAACAGGTCGACAAGCGTTATCGTAAATGGCGCGCCGGTCAATAACGACGGCGGGAACCTCAAAAGAATAAGCGATGACGCTGCTAACACGGTCAACAAAACCGTAAACGACGTTGACAGAACCGTCAGTCAGGCCAGCAAGACGATAAACGACGCCAAAGGCTCGCTGGAAAAAAATCTGGACAAAATCAAGAAAATATTGGGCGACGAAAACACGAATAAGGTCAATAAAACCGTTAACGACGTCGACAGGACCGTCAGCGACGCCAGCAGGACTATAAATGAAGCGAAGGGGACGATAAGCAGGACCGTCGATAACGCGAAAAAAATATTCGACGATGCCGATAATACCACGAACCAGACCGGCACTACCGTCGATAAAACCATAAAGACCATAGGCGATATAATCAAGAACCCAGGCCAGATATTCAAGCAGAAGGACCCGACGACCGTCGTCAACGATAAAGCCCTCACCGTAATGGCCTTGTTCGGAGACCAGTGGGCGAAACTCAAACTCGAACAGATGCGCGCCCAGGACAAGGCGGACCAGCTTTATCAGAATTACCAGTCGATTTCCTGGCTCAATATTTTCAAGAAATTCAGCGCCCTCAGCGAATATGAAAAGGCCAAAAAGGAAGTCACCGCTGCCGAAAATAACATCGAAATGTACGAACAGAACAACCCCAACGCCGGCAAGATCGTCAGCAGCATCAACTCTATCAACGAAAAATTCCTCGAAGTTAAGGCCATGTTCGGCGACAAAAAAGCCCAGGCCACTCTCGATTACATCAAGGCTAAAAAAGAATATGACGAATACAAGAAGAAATACGACCAGGCCGGTTTCTTCGAAAAATTCAGCATGAAAAGCACTCTGAAATACTTCAAGGAAAGATACGATGTCGCCAGCAAGGCCATGTTCGCCGCATCCGGCGTGAACGTCGCCAATTCTTCCCCGACGAATACCGGCAGGATCGCCGACAGGCCCGCGGTTCAGCAAAAGAGCGATGACACGCATCAGGGCGGAATCATTGCAGGTCAGTCCGGAACCATCATCAACGTTTCGAAACCGGCCGCAAAACCAGTCAACCAGGCCCTCAATTTCGTCAAGGAGAAAGTCGACGCCGCATACCGCAAGTACATCGATTGCATGAACTCGCCGAATCCCGATCCGACCACTCTCAAAAAATATGAACAGGAATATCTTAGAGTACTCGAAGAATACAAAATGCTATCCGAGATCCGTTAATCAATAAGCATAATCCGGACTTTATAAAAAAATCTGGCGGGACGCGATGAGCGTCCCGCTTTTTTTGTGCGATGCCATGAAAAGAATAACCGTAAAAAATTAAACTGCCGCAAAATTATCCCGATAAATCCGGTATGAAATCTTTTATTCATAAAGTAATTATTTTTAATATGTCTAATTTCAAAAATGTACTCAACACTATGCGTTTTGGCGAAGACTGTTCGGGAGGCCGCAAAAACAGAGTACGCCCATTCCTGCTGCTGGCATACATAGTCACCGCTCTTACGTTGATGAATATAAGCTGCATCAATTCGAAAAGCAGCAACACCGTCGAAGGGATCGTGACGCCGGTGAACCTGGCGCGCGTCGCGATGGCGACGAACAGCGCCAATCTCGAATGGACGATCAACTACGATTCAGATTTTTCGCGCTACAGCGTTTACCGGAGCACGAAGCCGAACGTCGCGATAAACTCGCAGTCGAAACTCATATTCTCGACCTACGAAAAATATACCGTCACATTTACCGACTGGGGCCTGGAACCGGGGACCAGGTATTACTACAAGGTGTTTACCTTCAATACGTCCGGCACGTATTCGCCTTCGAACGAGGTCATGGGCGAAACTCCGATGTCGACGAACGTCGTCTGGAACGGCGAACTGACCAAGGATACTGTCTGGTCGAAAGGGATGAGCCCGATAGTGGTGAAAGGCGACGTCACCGTTCCGGCGAACGTAAAACTCACCATCGACGCCGGAGTGACGGTGAAATTCTCTGTCAACGATTTGCAGGTCGGCGGCGGGTATCCGCAAAAGACCGAATTGATAGTGAAAGGCACGCTAAACGCCATCGGCGAGCAACTCTATCCGATCGTTTTCATGTCTAACGAGCGGTACAACAGCCCCGGAGACTGGGGCGGCCTGCGCTTCGACGGCGCCACCGGCGGCTCGAATAACATTGTCAGGTATTGCAAGATATTGCACGCGACGGCCGGCATCACGGCCATCAATACCGCGTGCATGATCGAAAACGTTCAGATATCGCATTCGCAGAATTACGGGATTTTTTCCAGAGGCTCGTCCGCCTCGATACGCTTCTGTCAGATCAACGATGTAGGCCAGAACCAGGGAGAATCGGCCGGTATCGCCACCGGGACGCCGCCGAACCCTCATATTTACAATTCGATTATTTCTTTCACGCAAAGCTATGGCATATTCATCGAAAGCGGTACGGCGGCGATCGACCATAATATAATCGCCGAGTGCGGCGCGGCCGGAATTTCCTGCCCGCCCGAAACTATCGATCTGGTGACGAATAACGCCGTCATAAACAACAATGTCGGTATAAAGAACGCCGGAACCATGTCCGATTCGAAACCTGATTTTAACAACGTATATCACGACTCCAATTACCAGTTTTACGTCAATTATTCGAACTGTTCGGGCGGAACGCATGCTCAGTCGATTAACCCGAGATTCATCTCCCCGGATTATAAAAATCCCGAGTGGGGTGATTTTTCGCTCGACACGAGCTCGACGATGCTGCGCGCCGGCCAGAGCGGAACCGACATCGGCCTTCAGAACACCATCAGATACGGAATTAAATGAGGGCGCCGGATGCCCGCCGATTTCTCATGCCATTATGCGCCCTCGACGTCCGGCCTTCGGCCGGTGCGCTATTAGTAAAAGAGGGCGCGTTGAAAAAATAATTTATGGAGACGCATAATATGGGGCTTAAAAATAAAAAATACGAAAATCCCGGAACCTTCAAAATAGACCCGGCGAAGGCGGCCGAATACGCGAAAATACTTCGCGCCGTTTCGAAGGTTAAGGTTGCCGTAGTCGGCGATATCGTCGCCGACGAATATATTACCGGAAGCTGCGAGCGCATATCGCGCGAGGCTCCGGTCCTGATTCTGCGCCACGAAGACTCGAGAGTGACTCCGGGAGGGGCCGGAAACGCGGCGGCCAACGTGGCAGCCATCGGCGCCAGGGTATATTCCATAGGCGTTCTCGGACGCGAACGCGAAGCCGCCGGCGTCATTGGTTTTTTCAAAAAGAACCGCGTCGAAAGCCGTTATACCGTAAAGAGCGCGTCTTACGAAACCTGCGTGAAGACCAGGATCATGTCTGGCTCGCTGCATACGACGCTTCAGCAGGTGATAAGGATCGACCGGGGCGGCGAAAAACCGGTCGGCGACGCGGACGCCAGGAAGCTTCTGGACGGCTTCGAAAAGATCGTCGGCACGGTAGATTCCGTGCTGATATCCGATTACAATTGCGGGCTTTTCGGCGATTATTTCTGCGAGCGGCTCCAGCGTATTCTGAAAAAAGAATATTCTAAAAGACATATATTTGTCGTCGTCGATTCGCGCCACAGGCTCTTCGACTTCAAGGACGCCTATGTCGCCACTCCCAACGAATCCGAGGCCCGGGAGGCTTCCGGCATAAGAATTTCCGACAGAAAGAGCCTCATCGCCTGTGGCCGCGCGCTTCTGGAAAAGACTGGCGACCGCTCGATGCTCATCACCCGCGGTTCGGAAGGCATGGCCTTCTTCGACGAAAAAGGCGCCCTGCATGAAATTCCCATCACACGCCGCGACGAGATCGCGGATGTGACTGGCGCGGGCGACACGGTCGCGGCCGTTCTCGTCTCGACGCTTCCGCTGGCCCGCAAAAACCCGGTTCTTTCAGTGGAACTGGCCAACATAGCCAGCGGCGTCAAGGTCATGAAACGCGGAACGGCACAGGTTTCGGTCAATGAAATCACGCGCGAAATCGAAAGAATCGAAAATTTTCAAAAATGACTTTACAAAACAAAAAAATTGTGATAAAATATGATCACTTTCACGCGGAGATGGTGGAATTGGCAGACACGTACGTTTGAGGGGCGTATGGGCAACCATGCGGGTTCAAGTCCCGCTCTCCGCATAATAAATACCCCGGAACCGTAACAGGTTTCGGGGTTTTTACTTTCCGCGGCGCGTAAAATGCGTGCATCGATTGAAATTAGTCAAAGGGGAACGGCGGAAGTTCGCCGCGATTGTTCCATCGATTCGCGCGGAACGGGAGGGATTTTCATATGGAATTTTTGAGCGTCGTTATGGGCGTCGGCCTGAGCGCCGCCTGCGGGTTCAGGATTTTCGTTCCTTTTCTCATATTGAGCCTGACTGCTTCGAACGGCTATGTGAAGCTCGCTCCGGGCTTCGAGTGGATCGGAACGAATCCGGCGCTAATCTGTTTTTCTGTGGCGACCGCTGTCGAAATACTTTCTTATTTCATACCTTTCGTGGATAATTTTCTCGACGCGGTGGCCTCTCCCTTCGCCGTTGCCGCCGGCATCGTCCTTTCGGCCTCGTGCATCAGCGGAATAGACCCGTATCTCAAATGGACCCTTACGATAATCGCCGGCGGCGCGGCCGCGGGGCTTACCCAGACGGCTACCGCCAGCGCGCGGCTCGCCTCGACCACCTCGACGGGCGGGCTTTTCAACTTCGTTATCGCGCTTATCGAGGCGGCGGGCTCGTTCTTTCTGTCCGTCATCGCGATATTTCTGCCTTTTATGTGTATCGGGCTCGCGGCCGCTTTCGTTATCTATGTCCGCGTCCGTTTCAGGAAACGCGCCGCATTGCCGGGCCGCGTCGACGCGATGTGAATCCGATCGACGAATGCGCGGGCCGTAAAAACCGGGATAAAAATCCCTTTTCAGGCCGCCCGGAACGTGAATGACTTTCGACCGGGGCCGGGCTTTTCGGCCGTCTCCACATCGCCGGAGAGGATTTCCACGCCTTCAAACCGTCATAATTAATTATATATTTTATAATAAATATACCGATAAATCAGATAGACGAACCGCGTGCGCTCGGCCTGTTCCGTGACGCACGAGACGCTCGTTTATTGTTGTTATGAAAAAAAACGATCGCATAAAAAGCAAGGCCGGAGCATTTCTGGCCATTATAGCGGTTTTTACGGCGCTGATGATCGCCGGATGCTCCGGTTCGCCCGATGACAGGACAGATTGGAGCGGCTCCGGAACGCTGGATTCTGGCAAGACGCTTGAATTCACGGGTTATATGGCCGTCTCCGCCGCCCCGTCGCTTCGCTCGCCTTCCCGTTCGATCGATTTTTCCACGGGCGCTTACAAAATAATGGTCGTTAACTTTGAAAATGAGAGCAACGAGGTCGGGACCGCGTTTTTCAGGAACGGGTTCGAATTTTACGGCACGATTCCGCTGCGCGACGACACGAAGGTGGCGGTGCTGGCCGTCCGCGACGTCAAAAACCAGAGGACGGTTTATAGAAAAGTCCTGGGAAAAGTCCCCTTCCGTTCCGAAATAACCGGCCGGAGCATTTCGCTCAAAGGCGTGGTAATCGACGAATCGACGACGGCCGGCTTTTTCCTTCTCCAGGAACTGAAGATCATCATGCCGGTGGCCTCCATATGCTTTGCCGACCTCGACCTGACTTCGGGAAACAGGACCGATTTCGATAAGAAGCTCGATGCTGTAATCCCTTCCGCGCTGATCTCCCCCATGGCCCAGGCGTGCGCGCTTTCGGCGGCGGTCGTGGCCGCGCCCGGAGTATCGAAAACGTTTTTAAATAAATTTTTGCTCAATAACGCCGGCGACATACTCAACGGTTTCGTCAATACGCTCAAAAGTACTGAATTATCGGTGCGCTACGCTTTCGAATCCCGCCCCGGACTTTCGACGAAACTTGTCTTCCCGTTCAAGGCGTCGGCTCTCACGCTCGACGTGAATTCCACCGCGGCCGGCGTTAACGCCATCGTCGCCAGGATACGCGCCGAAAGGATCAATCACGCGCCGACGCTTGGCAATGTAAGGGTTTCCGGAGGTTTTTCGGAGGGGCTTTCCCTGTCTTACGTTTATTCCGATGTGGAGGGCGACGCTGACAGGTCGACGGTCAGATGGTTTAAAAACGGCCTCGAGCAGTCGGGCCTGACCGGAAAAACTGTCGCGGCTTCTCTTCTCACGCGCGGGGACATCTGGTTCGCCAGGGTCACCGCCAGCGACTCCGGACTCGTCGGATCGACATACGATTCTCCGGCGTTTCGGATCAATTCTCTTCCGAGCGTTTCATCGGTGCTGCTGATAGGAAACAGGACCGCCGGACTCACGCTGTCTTATTCTTTTTCAGACCCCGACGGCAATCCCGACGTTTCCACGATCGACTGGTACAGGAACGGAACAAGGTTAATCGGCCTTTCCGGAAAGACGGTTTCGGCTTCGGCGCTGTCCGACGCGGAGGCATGGCAGGCCAGGGTGAACGCCAACGACGGCGTAGAGCCGGGCGGGACATACCTTTCCAACGTCATAACCATCGGCGCGGTCAATAACCCGCCGTTTATATCCAATATAAGGATTTCCGGAAATTCATCGGCCGGCCTTATGGTCTCTTATGATTATACGGACCCCGAAGGCGACTCAGACCATTCCGCCATAAGCTGGAAAAAAGGCGGCGTTACGGTTCCCGGCCTGAACTCGTCCTTCGTTCCGGCCTCGTTCGTCGGGCAGGCTGAAATATGGCGGGCGGTTATAGCGGCTTCGGACGGAAAGATCGCCGGAGCGACTTACGAATCGCCAGATTTCAAAGTCAACACGAAACCGGCCGTCTCGAATATCGTCGTGAGCGGCGGCGCTTCGGCGGGACTGACCCTGGCGTATAATTTTATCGATCCTGACGCCGACGCGGACATGTCGAGCTTTAAATGGCTGAAAAACGGGGTCGTTCAAACCGATCTTACTTCGAAAACGGTACCGCCGGGAAGGGCGGGCGCGGGGGAAGTATGGAACGCGGTAATTTTTTCATTCGACGGGAAGGAACCGGGACCCAATTACCAGTCTTCCGATTTCAACGTGAAATAATCCGATTTATTTACTCCAGTTAAAATCGAATATCTCGTTGCCGGAGCCCGGCTGCGATAATTTTTCGCCGGTAAGGCCGATTTCCTCGTCCGTGAGATAACAGGCGGGGTCTGGGGCCCATGTGTCGCCGAATACGGCTTCGGCCCTGACCCTGAAATTGCCGTTGCAAATATCAAGGTATTTGCATATACGGCACCGTCCCTTCAAAAGCCCTTTTCTGTTTTTCAGGCCGGCCAGGAGCGGATCGGAAAGGTCGGTCCAGATATCGCCGAACGGCCTCTGCCTGACGTTGCCGAACGATTTGTGCCTCCAGAACTGGTCGGCGTGGACGAAGCCGCGCCAGTCGACGCACGCGATGGCGATGCCGCTATTGTTGCCGCCGTTATATTTGAGGAGCGTCATTATCTCCCCGGCCCGCCGCGGGTCTTCCGCGAGCATTTTCAGATAAAGCAGGACCCCGTCGGCGTGATTGTCGACAGTAAGGACCTCGACGCTCTTTCCTGACGCGAAAATCTCGCGCGTCCTGGAAAAGATATATTCGACGGTTTTTCTGGATTCCGGAAGCGGAAGCGATTCGCCGAAAAGCTCCGAACCGCGGCCCGAATAGACCAGATGATAAAAGCACACCCGCGGAATGGAATTATGAGACATCACGTCGAAGACGTGAGGCACTTCCTCGTAATTGCTCCGGTTGATGGTGAACCTGAGTCCGACCCTGATGCCTTCGGCGAGGCAGCACCCGATTCCGGCCATGGCCATATCATAGGCCCCGTCGGCGCCCCTGAACCTGTCGTTCGTTTCCCTGAGGCCGTCGAGCGAGACTCCGACATATGAAAAACCTGAATTTTTGATCATTTTCGCCGTGGGAGAATCTATGAGAGTACCGTTAGACGAAATCACAGTCCTGATTTTCTTCGACGCCGCGTATTCTCCGAGCTCGAAGAGGTCTTTTCTAAGAAACGGTTCTCCGCCTGAAAAAAGAAGCGTCGGAACTCCGAACGCAGCCAGATCGTCGATCATTTTCATGGCCTCCGCGGTCGACATCTCGTCGCGGTCGGCGGCGCAAGAAGCGCTGGCGTAGCAGTGGACGCACTTAAGGTTGCACGCGCGCGTCATATTCCACACGACGATCGGTTTTTTGTCGGCGGAAAACTGCAGAAGGCCGGCCGGAAGCCTTGATGAATGCCGTCCGTAGCGCTGCGCGTCCTGCGGCGTGACGAGGCCGCATAATAATTTGGAGACTCCTATCATGGCCCAGATTATATCAAAATCGGCCGGCGTTGTAAACTCGAATGGTGAAAACCCGGGCTTCCCCGGTGAAAATGTATTTACAGGCGCGCCCGGCTGCATGAATGTTTTCCATCGCGACTGCGCGCGCCTCAAATCGTTGACAATAAACCGCCTTCCTGATATCATGTTATTCCTCGAAAGACTTTGAAAGGCGCTCGAATGTCGGTTAAGACATGGGTCATGCGGCGGTTTTTCTTTTTCAATACCGCCAGGCGGCAAGCTGAAAACGTGCCGTCGTGAATGGGCCTTACATGGCGGAAAACGAAATGGACACCAGTGTGAATGAAATAACACCGGCCGGAGCCGGAAATGAGAGGCTTATCCGCGGCGGCAATCCTTTGTTGAACGCGATGAGCTCGATCCGTACGGCGATCGCGCTGCTGGTTTTGATTACCGCCGCGTGCGTCCTGGGGACCCTTGTTCCCCAGGGCGGCGACTTCATTTTTTATAAAAAAAATTTTCCACGCTGGCAGTCCGTCATATATTCTTTAGCCCTGGACGATCTCTACCATTCGTGGTGGTTCCTGTCCCTTCTTTTCGCCCTTAGCGCGAACGTCGCGGTATGCACCGTCAGAAGGGCCGTCGCCCGCATCCGTTCGAAGCGCTCGGAAACCGAGCCGATGGGGCGTGATTTCATCGCCGATCTTCCGGTGCGCGTCGAGGCCGGCTGCGGAGACGGCGGCGCCGGGGCGATGCTTGAAAAGCTCGTTTGCGTGATGCGCTCGAGAGGGTATGACGTTTCGGCGCGCGGCGAAAACGTCGAAGGCGTTTTCGCGATAGCCGGAAGGTATTCTTTTCTCGGCGAAACCATTCTTCATGTCAGTATCATTCTCATTCTCGCCGGCGGAATGATCGGCAGCGTATTCGGCTTTAATGCTTATATTCAGGGATTTCCAGGAGAGACCCTTTCCGTCCCCACGAAGGAATACAGAGCGCTGGAGGCAAGGGCGGAACAGGCGATGGTGAAAATGCGCTCCGGCGGTGATGATCGCCACGTCGAGATATCTTCGCTGATGCGCGAAATGAAGGAATTCA
>Ga0079303_10000052_pt1 | contig 24780 bp, 18 predicted proteins | sample Methanogen_OWC_FD_77073 | JGI IMG/M metagenome (GOLD analysis project Ga0079303, IMG submission 77073) | Enriched soil microbial communities from Old Woman Creek wetland in Ohio, USA - Methanogen_OWC | ecosystem: Environmental > Terrestrial > Soil > Wetlands | place: USA: Ohio | collected...
GGACCTTCCCTGCGCCGCCATTCATCTCGACGCCATAGCGATCCTTCAGCTGAATGACTTTCCAGTAGTATTTGATGCTTCCCTGTTTGGTGGTCGACGGGAAGCCGCCGATCTCTCCATCAGTGTCCTGGTCAATATTTGTCGATCCAACGTTAACTCCGTTCACATCAAAACGGGGCGAGTTTTCCGCTTCGAAAAAATAGGTATTGGTATCTTTAAGAGGAGGGACTGCCCGCTCAAGGGCACCAGTGGTTCCCTGAACAAGAGCCCCAACGATATCCATCGTCGCATCTTTGCGATTCACTTCAGGGGGGGTCGCGACATTGATCGTGGCAAGTTCTGCAACGCAATTTTCATCGACAATCCTTGTTCCTGGAACAATGCTTGGATTCCCCTGCCAGATCCAGGTGCCACGATCTACCGGGGACCGAGCAACAAACTGCCGCTGATAGAAGTTGGTCCCGATAAGGATTTTTTGCGAAAGGGGCTTTGGATTTCCACCTGAGTAGTAATCACGTTTGAATACCGATTTCGTGACTTTCTGCTCGAAATACGCGGTATAAATCGGGGTACCCAGGATATCCGTTCCTGTTCGCTGATACCCGACCGCAGTCGCCGCGGCGAAACTCGTCGGTGGATTTGCCGGGGTGCGCTCCGTGCGAACAAGATACAGGTTTCCGTATCCATCTGCGCTGATCGAGTCAGGAACGATTCCATCGGCATTCACAACGATCTGTTCAGGAATCGACATCGTGCCGGTTTTTTCATTACGGATGAATTTGAACACCCGCTTCTGACTTTTATCGAAGGCATAGACAATTCCGCCAGTCTGCCACCACTGGTCGGAAACGGCCACATCATCGAGATTCGTGATCCGGAACGGAACGTTGACCTGAGTCAGCCATTTGTTGATTTCATCCTTTCCCAGGATATAGACCCAGTCACCGTATACGCCGGATTCGCTTCCTTTGGAACTGATCGCGATCGATCTGGCCGTCAAATTGGCGGGATTGCCGATAATGATGCTCGCGGCTGTCGGCCCAACCAGCGTATATGCCGTGCTCGTGGGTTCGCGCTGGTACAGATATGCCTTGCTCAGCTTGGTCGAGTATGCAAAATCGACAAAGGGCGGGTTCTCTGACGGCATCGGAACATCGGGCTGCGCCCTCTGGCAGCCGTCGGGACACTCGTGAATCCGGCTTTGGGTCGAAACAACCCTGGTCTTCACGCTGGCGATGTCCTGAGGATACCCCACACCATTGAGGGTGGAACGGGAAACATCATACCGGTGGAGCGATATGTCATTGAAATCGGCGGTGATATTGTCTCGAACGACCCAATGAGTCCAGCCGCCGTAATAACTCGTATAATCTCTCACACGAATAAAGCTGTGATAATACCTGGATATGTCGATAAGGCAGTTTCCGGGCTTGGCGGGGTCTCCCCTTGGACGCCAGTAGCAGGGATAATCGCCGTTGTATCCGTAAACGCCGACCATATAATGGGAGGTACAATAGTCGTTTGGTCCGTGGGGTCCGATTCCGGTGGGGGAGATGAAAGATCTTCCGCAGTGATACGAGGTTATGATCTTTTCATCCCACCGTTCCCCGGCATATCCGACGCAGGCGCCTTTCCAGTCAACGGTATTGACCGGAACAGAAACGGTTCCGGTTACTCTCTGGGACAGCCGGGTCTTTCCAACGAACGTATACAGCCATTTTTCAATACCACTGCCCTCAGACCAGGTCTGACAAGCCGCAATACCGAATGCCGAGGCACCCGGGTCATACAGCCGTTTAACCGGGCCTCCCGTCAGGTTGTTCAAGGCATACACACCCTGGGCAGGCCCGCCGCTGATCAAGAGATAGCAGTCGCCATTCTGTTTGTAGAATGGATGCTGCGCCCAGGTGGAAATGGTGCAGCCAAGTATGAAAAGGGCTGTCAGGGTTATACGAAGATAGCGATACATCGTGGTCCCTCCCGTCCGTAGAAGTCCCTTTATTTCGTTGAAGGCATGCCAGGAACTGGTGGCAAGGTATTCGGATCTAATGAGAGACGCGTCCGGTTCTGCTCGAAACTTGCATACTCCTTGATGAACAGCATGTAGCTGTTTTTCAGTTCTTCAGGAACGCGATACTGCGCAAACATCTTGCGGGCAACCTCGGCCGTCAAATCAACACCACCATACAGAAAAATATTTCCCGGTGAAAACCGTGCCAAGCCTGACACGACATAAGGGCGTACATCCAGTTGTTGCTGCAGGACATCGAGCATGCTTTTCATCCGCTTGGGCGCCAGATGGGACGCAGCATCGACCTTGGTGCCATCCGCCAGGGGAATCTGGCCGGGAGGAATAGCTTCCCAGTTGGTGAACTGATGAAACAACGAGGCAGTCGTGGTGTCGAAAGAGGTCGTCTGGCGGGGAATACATGCAATATGGGGATCGAGACAGACTCCGGTCATGGCAAAACTGGAGTCGAGAACCGCCGTCAGGCGATTTTCCTGGGCTGTTTGAGCGATCAGCCGGGTGATTTCAGTCTTCGCCGCCGTAACTTCCTTTTCCGTATCCTGGGAGGAAAGGTAGACTGGAGCAAGGGCTCCTTCCTGAGCAAGAATGGTTTCCGCCTCAATCGCAGCAAGAGAATCCTCGCAACTTGCCAATTCTGCGCGAAAACGGGCATCAAACTCCTGCATGGACTTGCCTTGATCGCGGATCTGCAAGGATTCTGATGCTGCATGAGCATACATGCTGTTCATGGTTTCATCCCAGCGTTCCAGAATTTGAGCCCGCCGTTCCAGGATCCGTGAACGTTTGGAAGAAATCGCCGCCACTCCGGCAAGAGCTTTTTCCCAGCAAGCCGCCAATTCCGCCTGGATCTGCTCACGCGGGCGTTGTGCCAAATCCGGGCGGTAGAGACGGCCCTGAGCATAATCGAAATTGGCCAGACGCGGGTGAAGGATCAACAGGAGACGAGAATCCACTGTCGCGCATCCGGCACCTCCGGCAGGCAGAGGAGCCGCATCTGAAACAGATACGGAACAGATCATCATCGCGACCAGCAGGATCCGGGTTAGAGAATGCATCACTTCCTCCTCACCATTGCCATCATCTGGGCAGCTTCAAATCGCACATCACGAGCGCCATACGGCACGGGCGACAACTGGGAATCACGATGAGCCCAGTATCTCTTGGCTTGAAGCATCCATTCCTGGGAAACATTGCCCACTGTTCCAAAAGAATTGCGCCAGAAGTAAAAATGGCAGTTCTGACGAAGGATTTCCGGATTTCCCTGCGGTGGAAAAAGCGGCAGAAGGCTCGCCACATCGATGACAGTTGCGGCCTGGTATTTTTCCCGCAAGGCTCGAACAACCGACTGGAGGTCGGCGGAGATGGTCTGAATCTGCGGTTGAATGGCATCATACGATGTCAAACCAGGATTGAGCGGAACCTCTTCGACACGAAATCGCCGCTCCTTCTGCTCCGCCAGCATGAGCTCCAGGCTCCGCCGCTGCTCAAGATAGGTTTGTTCGAGGGAATTCCGCTGGGCGACAGCCGCATTTTTCAGTCCCCTGGCGAACTGTTCCTGGAGTGTCTTTAACTGCAGTTCCAGCGAACGAATGCCAAGCTCGATATTCTTCGGCGTTTCACCCGAACCAAGCGGTTCGGAAGAGGTGTTCCTGAACCTGCGGGTGGCCTGATCAAAAGAGTTCGTCAACGGATGAGCCATGACCATGAGCCGGGTATCTACCAGAAGTGCCGTTTGCGCGTGAAGAGCAGGCAGATAGCCCAACCCGCAGCAGAAAGCGACGAGAAGCAAGACCCGAAAAAGCGGAATACCTTCGCGCATGATGCCCCCTGCCCTGTAAATGGGAATCAATTGCCTGCATTCGGTCTTAAAACGATCTCTTGATCATAACACGAATATAATATTGCAGCAAGAATAATGCTCACCACTCCCGCCTATCTGTGGATGGGAGAAAAAAGTGGAAACAGGCTCCAGAGCTGCGGTAGTTACCAAAAATTCAATGTGCGGCACCTCATTTCATTTATGCTGTCATCACGTCCACTTTTTTTACACCCGTCAAAATTCGATGACACGCATGAATTGGCGGCAAGCCGCGAAAACGTGCTAGAATTCTTTTGTGCCACCGAACAGCGTTCTCCCGACAGATATTTCGCACAGGATGCTCCGGGCAAGCATGATTTTCATCTGGTGCTGGTTTTTTGCCTTCCCGGGCACCTTCATGAGCCAGGCATGCGATGACAGCCTGGTAACCATTTTCATGGCAACGAATTCCGATGAGCGGTTCACCGGACAGGTTGGGAAAATAATCGCTTCCGTAAAATCAATTGGAGAGCTGATCAACCGCGGCGACTTTCAAAAATCCCGGGAACAGTTATTCACCCTGATGCAGCTGTGGATAGAATTCGATAACGGGTATCTCATCCAGCCACCTTTTCCGGTAGATGACATCTCTATCTGGCGGCAACAAAGTTCCCGGATTGCCGAACGAATCGGAGCCATTCACGCCAAATTCAAGGATAATCGATTCGATCGCGTTCATCCGGACCTGGACTTCCTCGTGACCGATCTGACCAGCCTGTATGCCCAGAAAGTGGCACAGCGTCCCCTTTTCCAGACGCTCATCCAACTGGATGCCCTGGCTGCCGCATTGAATCCGGCTATTGATGACGGGATCAGCGTTGCATCATCAGCGCGACATTTTTCTCTGACCCTGGATACATGGAAAAGCCTCGATCCGTCTCCCGCGTTCCAACAGGAGCTGGAGACTCTCCAAGGACACGTCAGGAAGCTCGCGGCAACACCCGTTCAAAACCCGTTAAAAAGAAATGAGCTTTGTCAGATCATTCGAGCGGATTACGAAGTCCTCAAACGCCAATTCGTTCTGCCCAACGTCGCAAAAACACCCACGAACCAGGTGGAATCCGCAGAGAAGGCGTCATCGGAAACCGTTTTTCCCTACTGATCGAAGGCTGCAAGGAGCTCTTCGTCTCCTTCCTCGTTTACCTCGCCCAGAGGGAACAACTGTTTTTTATCAGGGTCGCCTTGTCCATCGAGAACAAGCTTGCCGTTATGATTTGTGGCGTTTGTTCTTCAACACACTCCTCTTCTGAACATGCACGAAAGTAACGTCCACAGGACGGCACACCGCATCACAATCAAGCTGGTTTTGCCAGGGCCTCATAGGCTATACTGAGGTCGTGGAACAACTGAACGTCACCCCCCCACCGGAGGCTTTGCTTCCTGGCTTGCTGCATTTTTACAAAGATGCCGACTTTGTCACACAGCTGAAAGTCCGGTTCTTTTTTTATCTGAACCTCGCATGCACTGCCACATACGCGATCATTCTGACTTTCTCCACCTATTTTCAGAGCGTCTCCCCAGCCGGACTGAACATCTCCGTCATTGCAGGGATAGCAACGGGGTTGCTCCTGAACATCGGGTGTCTCATTCTTCTTGTCAGGGGCTATCTCACCATCGCATCTCACGCGATTCTCCTCACAGGGTTCGGAACGACCTGGTTCGTGATGTATGTAGACCACTTCGACATCGTCAGCCGACTCGATAGTATCGTATACGTTCTTGCCATCTTTTCCATGGTTCCTCTCGTCGTCTCGCGTCATGCGAAGGTCATCACTCTCTATGTTCTTTTGAACATCTCCTTGATGGTGCTCTTTCTCATTCGTTGCAGAGACCAGATGTCCGTTCCGGATTCCTCCATCCTCGATTTTTTTATGGACTCCACCATCGCCATGCTGTTGATCGGAGTTGTTTCCTATAATGTGTTTCGCATTCATAAAATGTCCCTGGACCAAGCCAAAGCAAATATTCACGAAAGGCAGCAAGCGGAAAAAGCCCTTTCCCAGCAGACGGCGCTCCTTGCAGCTCAATCAGAAGCATCGTTCGATGGCATCCTGATCGTTGATGCACATGGAAAAATGATTTCGTGGAACAACCGCTTCCGTGAAATGTGGGGGATTCCGGAAGAGATTCTGCATTCATGCTCGGATCGTGATGCCATCACATTTGTTCTGAGCCGTCTGAAAGACCCGGACGATTTTATCAGGAAGGTGGAACACCTCTACGCAAACCCTTCCGATACGAATTTCGAAGAGATCTCACTTCTCGACGGGAAAACGTTCGAACGGTATTCCGCAGCTGTCTGGGGCAAGAGTGGAGAGTATCTGGGGCGAGTCTGGTATTTCCGTGATATTACCGGGCGAAAACAGGGTGAAGATGCCTTGCGCAGAAGCGAAAAACAGTATCGAACGCTTTTTCAATCAAGCAATGATGCAATTCTGATTGTAAGGCAGGAGCTGGTCGTGGACTGCAATGTTTCAGCTCTCAAGCTCTTTCAGTGCCATAGAGACCAGATCATTGACCACACCATTGTCGAATTATCTCCTGAGCAACAACCGGATGGAAGCAACTCTCAAGAAAAAATCAGGATGCTTTTCAGCGCCACCATGGAGAATTCATCCCCGCAACTGGAGTGGGTTCACAAGCGGCCTGACGACACGCAGTTCTTCACCGAAGTCAGCATAAGCACCATGGCAATCGGTCATACTCTTCACCATCTCGCGATCATCCGGGACATTACCGAACGAAAACGTGCAGAAGAAGAACACGAGAGACTTCAAGGTCAGCTCCTTCAGGCCCAGAAAATGGAGTCGGTAGGCAGGCTTGCAGGCGGTGTTGCGCACGATTTCAACAATATGCTCAACGTCATCATCGGCTATGCCGAACTGGCAACCGAGGAGATGCCCCCGGAAAACAGGTGTCACGAACACCTTCTCGCAATCAGGAAGGCGGCCCAGCGTTCAGCCGACCTGACGAGTCAGCTTCTGGCTTTCGCCCGAAAACAGGTTATTTCGCCCAGAACAATCGATCTGAATGAAATAGTCCAGGACATGCTTCAGATGCTGGCCCGCCTGATCGGGGAAGATATCGATCTGAAATGGGTTCCAGGGGGGAATATTCTCCTCGTAAAAATGGACCCATCGCAACTGGATCAGATCCTCGCCAATCTCTGCGTTAATGCCCGGGATGCCATCGGCGGGGTAGGCAAAATCACCATCGAGACGAAGGGAGTTCTATTCGACGAGGCCTCCTGCGCCAGCCATGTCGAAGCCGTTCCCGGTCAGTATGTCCTGCTTTCCATCAGCGACAACGGATGCGGGATGGGCAAGGAAACACTCGCCCACCTTTTCGAGCCTTTTTTCACGACCAAGGGACTGGGCTATGGAACAGGCCTTGGGTTGGCCACAGTCTACGGCATCATCAAACAGAACAATGGTTTCATCAAGGTATGCAGCGAACCCGGGCAAGGAACGACCTTTAACATTTATTTTCCCCGGCATGAGGGACAGTCAGAACACCTCCCCTCCACCTCACTCCAACAGGGCTGTCCGTGCGGCAATGAGACCGTGCTTCTCGTCGAAGACGAGCTGGCAATTCTCAACTTCAGCAGGACAATCCTTGAAAAAATAGGTTATCGTATACTTCCAGCGAGAACGCCCGGGGAAGCCATTCAAATGGCGAAGGCGCATAGCGGTCAGATTCATCTGCTCATTTCAGACGTGATCATGCCGGAAATGAACGGTCTTGAGTTATCCAAACGTCTTCGCGAAATTCACCCAAAAATCAGATGCCTGTTCATCTCCGGCTATACCTCGAATGTCATTGCCAATCAAGGTGTTCTCCACGAAGGGGTGAATTTCCTCCAGAAACCTTTTTCCATGCAGGAATTGTATGCAAAAGTCCGGAACGCTCTCGGACAGAACTGACACCCGTCGGCGCTGATCATCATGAAGCACGGCATAACCGAGCCACTGCTTGTCTGGTATGATTTTGCTGGCCGCGATCTCCCATGGCGGCACACAACCGATGTTTATGCGATCCTGGTCAGCGAGATCATGCTGCAACAGACGCAGGTGTCCCGGGTGCTTCTCCATTACCCGCGCTGGCTCGAGCGCTTTCCGACCTGGAAAGCGCTCGCATCCGCAGATGCTGCCGATGTGATCCGCGCCTGGGCTGGGCTCGGGTACAACCGCCGGGCTCTCGCGCTACGCGACATAGCCCGGCAGATCATCGAGGAGGGTCTTCCCGGCAACGAGGAGGCGTGGCTGAAGCTGAAAGGCATCGGCCCCTACACAGCCGCAGTCATGACCGTGTTTGCACTTGGAAAACGCGCCGTGCCGATTGATACCAACATCCGGCGCGCAGGCACCCGGCTGCTGCTGGGCGTTCCGCACCCCGATGCAAGCGGTGATGCAGACCTCCGGCCAGCCCTCTCGAAGCTGCTTGCGAAAACACGTCGATTCGCCGATGTCATACAAGCTCTGTTCGACCTCGCCAGCCGGATCTGCCTCAAAAAACCGCTCTGCGGGATGTGTCCGCTCATCCGGGAATGTTTCGTCAGCAAAGGCTTCCTCAGGGGAGAGTATCCGATGCCGGTTCGACCATCCCAGGGAAACCGCGAACGGAGACATCGCGACAAACCCCACCCCGACCGGATTTTCCGGGGAAGAATTCTCCGTCTCGTACGGGAAGCGCCGGCAGGACGATTGGTTGCTGACCTCGGGCCGGGCATCGATCCGGCTTTCGATCCCGTCCATGATCAGCCGTGGCTCGATGCGATGATCGACCGAATGGTTGCCGACGGTCTTGTATCCCGCTCAGGCAACCGGCTGAAGCTGCCCTCATGAATTCCAGACAGCGGATTTTCTCCAATCCGAGCATATAATACTAATTCCTTTATTATATTTTCTATTCCCGATACGTTGCGTTTTTGGGCTGAATTTCACTCAGGGAGTGTCCAAAGCCTCTGTAAATGTCCCTATTTTAGGGCCACGGATTATGAGAATTTCCGGCGGTCTGTTGAAGATATTCGATGGGTGTCCTGTTTTGCAATGATTCGTGGTTTAACCATCCCTTTTCGAGGACCACTCATTCTTAGAAATTTCAGTTTAATTCCAGAAGGACGAAAGCATTGCGATCGGAGCACTTCATTCAGGGCCGATCTGTAAGCGTGAAGTATATTTGATTCTATATCAAGCGACCGGCACTATCAATCGACGAATAGCATGACGAGATGGTCGACTTGGACGGATTACGCAAAAAACGGTGGACACAGCTCCCTGAAAAACTCCCTCTTCGGCCGTTGATCCGTGCTACCGATATCCCATGAGATCCACGTCGGATATTGTAGAATGCCCGGGCGTTGGATATAATCACTTGTCCCTGCGGCCGAACCCTCGATTCGGCGTGTACGGAAATACATGAATAAAGGAATGGAAACCATGTCTGATTTGAATTCCCTGTTGAAAGAAATCAAGAGTTACAAAAGCAAGATGTTCGGGAAGGATTTCCTGCTGACCTGGGAAAAATCCGTAGACGAACTCAAGCAGATCCTCGCGATCGCCGATCTTCTGAAACTCATGCGCAGGGAAAACATCTCGGCACGGTGCTTCGACTCGGGTATCGCCGTTTCCCTGTTCCGCGACAACTCGACCCGCACCCGGTTTTCATTCGCTTCCGCCTGTAATCTGCTGGGCCTCGCCGTTCAGGATCTCGACGAAGGCAAGTCCCAGATCGCCCACGGCGAAACCGTCCGGGAAACCGCCAACATGATTTCCTTCCTGTCGGAAGTCGTTGGTATACGAGATGATATGTATCTCGGCGCCGGCAACACCTATATGCGCGAAGTCGGCGAGGCGCTCGATGACGGCTTCAAGCGCGACGTCCTTCCGCAGCGGCCTGCGGTCGTGAATCTGCAGTGCGACATCGATCATCCGACCCAGGCGATGGCCGATCTGGCATGGCTCAAGGAACATTTCGGCGGGCTCGACAAGCTGAAGGGCAAAAAGATCGCGATGACCTGGGCTTATTCGCCCAGCTATGGGAAGCCCCTTTCCGTACCGCAGGGCATCATCGGCCTGATGACCCGGTTCGGCATGGATGTCTCCCTGGCTCACCCCGAAGGCTACGGCCTCATTCCCGACGTCATGAAGGTCGCCAAGAAGAATGCGAAGGAAAGCGGCGGTTCGTTCACCGCCTGCACCAGCATGAAGGAAGCCTTCAAGGGCGCCGATATCGTGTATCCCAAGAGCTGGGCCCCATTTGCCGTCATGGGCAAACGCACCGAGCTTCTTCGCAAGAAGGACCAGGACGGACTGAAGGCTCTCGAAAAAGAGTGTCTGACCAACAATGCGAAGTTCAAAGACTGGGAATGCACCGAAGCGATGATGAAGCTTACCAAAAAAGGCAAGGCGCTCTATATGCACTGCCTGCCCGCCGACATCACCGATATCTCCTGCAAGGCAGGCGAAGTCGCCGCGAGCGTCTTTGATCGCTATCGGATCGAAACCTACAAGGAAGCCGGCTACAAGCCCTACATCATCGCCTCCATGATCCTGACCAGCCGGTTCAAGGACATCCACGGCCTTCTCGCCAAACTGGTCAAGCAGGGCAAGGAGCGGATCGCCTGATCCGCTGAACCGTTCCCAGCCAAAGGGCTGTCATCAACCGATGACAGCCCTTTTTCCATCTCCCGTCTTCCTTCCAGCGCCCACAAAAAAATCGCGGTTGGTTGAAATCCCCCGGGGGAGTTTCCTTTTTACAGGGAAGCGCCGCAGTATTTACAGAACTTCGCGTCGGCATCGTGGCCTTCGGCGGCACAGACCATGCAGCACTGGGAACTGACCGGCTCGGATTCTTTGCGGCTCGCCCGGGTCATTTCAGCCGTGACGATACCGGTCGGAACGGCGATGATGCCGTAGCCGAGAATCATCACCATCCCGGCAAACAGCTGCCCCAGCGGGGTTTTCGGGGTAATATCGCCGAAGCCGACCGTCGTCATGGTCACGATGGCCCAGTAAATGCTGAGGGGAATGCTTGTAAAGCCATGTTCGGGCCCTTCGATGACATACATGACGGAACCGATGATCGTGACCAGAGACGTGGTGGCAAGGAGAAACACGATGATTTTTGGTTTGCTGGCACTCAGCGCCCGCTGCAATACTGCGGCTTCGTTGAGATAATGCGCCAGCTTCAGAATCCGGAAAATGCGCAGCAGGCGCAGGATTCTCAGCGAAATCAGCACGTGGGCGCCGGGAAACAGGATACCCAGATATGTCGGAAGCACGGCCACCAGATCGACCATGCCAAGCAGGCTGGACGCATATTTCCAGGGATGGACAACGCAGAGAAGCCGCATGACGTATTCGATCGTGAAAAGAATCGTGAAAAACCATTCGCCGCCGCGCAGGAGGCTTCCGAACTCCACCTCGATGTCGCCGATGCTTTCCAGCATGACTAGGCCAAAACTCGCCAGAATGCAAAAGATCAGCAGAAGGTCGAATGCCCGACCTGCCGTCGTATCCGACTCGAAAATGATTTCGTGCCATGTTAGACGCCAGCCGGACAAAATCTTTTGATCATCCATCGGATCACTCAACGCTGTAAGGACGGGTTCCAGCCATGATCAGAGCGTCAGGTGGCAGAAAGGCGGGCAGACACCCCGGGCCCAGAACGCGGAACACCTCGACCGGATCGGTCTTTCCCTTCACGGAAAGCGGCGGAAGAGCCTCCACCTTCAGGGCATCGCCCAGCAACTTCGCAACATCGCTGTTGATGAGAATTTCCCCGGGCCTCGCGTTGGAACACAGGCGATTTGCCAGGTTGACCGTGTCACCGATTGCCGTGTAGGAAAGAACTTTCTCCGAGCCGATGAATCCGGCCGTTACCTCTCCCACCGTGATGCCGTATCCGACGGCGAATTCGGGAAAACCCTCCTGCGCCCACCTCCGGTGCAGGAATCCAAGCCGGGCCTGCATTTCGAGCGCACAGTATATGGCACGAACCGGTGCATCCGACAATGGCAGCGGAGCACCAAAGAGAGCCATGATCTCGTCTCCCATGTATTTGTCGAGCATTCCGCCGAAAGCCAGGACGATCTCGGTCATCGCGCTGAAATAATCGTTCAGCTGGATGACGATGCGGGCAGGGTCCATCCGCTCACTCATTGCCGTGAATCCACGAATGTCCGAGAAGAACACAGTAACAAGCTGTTTGCTTCCACCTGGTTGAAGGGCCTGCGGATCGTTGCGTATGCGCTCAATAACCACGGGAGACACGAACTTCTGGAAGCTGTTGACCAGCCGTTCCCGATCCTTTGCCAGGTCGATGTTTTCAAAATACTGCCGGTCGACCTCCTGGTCGAGATACTCGGCGGTATTCTGAAGTTTCTGCTGGTGCGTCGACAGCGTCGACAGCTTCGCTTCGAGTTCACGATTTCGGGACTCGATGCCAGCCCGGTCCTTCATTTCGCCAAGAATGCCGCCCAGAATCTGCCCGATCTGGTACAGAAACAGCTTCTCCAAAGGTGATTTTGTCAGGCTCGCCGGGCCTTCCTCCACATTTACGAGGCCAACGATGGTCGCCCCATGCAGAAGGGGCGAAGCGATTCTGGTAGGAATGGGAGGCATCACATCAAGCCGCTTCGGGTCTGGCACGACCTGCACGTTTTCGGAAACGAGCTTTTCAAAGGAAGTGCCGGCAAACTCGAAGTTCGGTCTTTTCGCAGGCATGCTCTGTGGAGGCACCTGCGCCCCAAGAACCATGGTTTGTGGACGAGCCGGGTCTATCACGTAAATCTGGGCCTGGGTAATTCCCGCTAATTGACAGTACTCCGTTAATGCTTTCCGGAGGCGCTCATTCCATTTTGGAGATGGGGTCATGACCCGCATGAACACGCTCACCCATTCGTAGGTGAATGTCGCATAATCACGCCCGAAAACCCTCTCCACCGTTGTTTCGGAAGGCTGTCCGGATACGGAGAATCGGGGTCGGGAGCTGGCTGCGGTATCGGAATCCGTCGGCAACGCGGAAAGATCGGAGGGATCCTGTCTGCCGGAAGTCATGGTCTTTCCGGAAGCGATTGCCGGAGGTGCTGATTGGGAAGAGCTTTGCGTGGACCCCGCTTTTTGAGAGGCTGCATTTTTGGCCTGGCGTACGGCCAAGCTGTCGGCGCCACCAGGAGGTTCACTTCCCGGCCGTGATGTCCGAACATCCAGCGATGCAGCCCAGATCCAGAGTCCAAAAAAAATCAGGAACTGGTTCGAAAGCCAGGGAAAACTCTTGAGACCAGCCACAAATCCGGCGGACAGGATAATGATATTCAGGATTTTTTTCATGCCTTGCCAGTCACTTTACCATATTTCATTTCCCCTTTTGCCGGAACATCACTTCGGCAAAAACGGGAAAATGATCCGAAACCACAGGCTCCATCACGGCCTCGGAATGGGCTGAAAGCGCCCAGTCATGCGAGGAGCGTGTCATCACATAATCAATGCGGCGGCCCGGTGCACCCCAGATCGCCGTCCGTCCCCCCTCGGGTTCGACCGAAAAAACGTCATCGAGTTGCGGAAAAAGCACCGGGGGCTCCATGTTCATATCGCCGCCAAGGATGACTGCGCCCGGCAGGGTGGCGCAAAAGTCTTTCACCGTCTGGAACTGAGCCTGTGTGAAGCTCAGCTCAAGATCGCCCTTGTGGGCGTAGAGATGCGTCGTCACGACCCAGAAAGGCCTCTGATCAATGGAAAAGCCGACGGCCAGAAAGCCTTTCCGGGCCATTTTTTCTTCCATATTGAAATCGAGCCGTGCGGGGTAATATCGATAATGAGCGTTGACGCAGGGCAGACGCGAGAAAAGAGCGAGACCGGTGGGATTTCCGATCTGCGGTTCAGGCGCGAAAACTTCGTATTCAGGCAGTCTGCGGCGAAGCCCAGCAAGATAGCTTTCGAGCCAGACCTCCTGAAGGAGGATCAGATCGGGGTTTTTGCCGCGCACAATGCGCGCGAATTCATCCAGGCGCGTCTCATGGTCGGTTGCGAATGGCGGCGGAAGCAGAAAGAGATTCGCCGTCAGTATGCGCAGGCTGAACACGTTCGAAGTTAGTCTGGAAGGATCGATTGGGAGAGACATCGAAGCCGGAAAGCGAACTGGTATTTTCAAGCCGGCTGACAGATCATCCGGTGATGGCACCAGTTCGGGCGAAGCAAGTCTGACAAGTGTCCTTCCAAGGCCACTCCGAATCATCGTTCCATCGAGGTTTTTCAGATCTTTCCAATATTGCGGCAGATATTTTTCCACCGGTCTGGATGCAGGAGCGCAGCAGGAGAAACCAAGGAGGCCGACCATCGCGAGCAAACTAGCCCTCAACAATATCCCACGCCTGGCTTTCATATCCGTTCGATTTTGGGTGAGGCAACGCCGGCAATCAAGTTCATGCGATATAATTTATCACCGGGCCGCACGAGTTCAGGAAATGTGATTCCCACCGTTTTGCCTTTTTCCGCCTGGCGTACCGGACAAAAGTCGGCTTCGATCGATGAAACGACGGCTTCCCTGACACCCGTTGTCGGACCGTGAATCATAATTTCATCGCCCACGGCGATCCCGGCTCCATCGAGGCGAACAGCTGCAACTCCGGGTTTTTTATAATAATTGACGACCTCTCCTACATACTGTTTGCGATGCGTAGCCTGGGTATCCTGCGCGGACCATTCATCGATCGGTTTTCCGAGATAAAAGCCTGACGAAAAGCCGCGGTTGAATACCTTCTGAAGATGTGCCATCTCTTCTTTCTGCGCGGCGGCAAACTGTCGTGCGAAATCGCCCGGATGCGGCCATTCGAACCACAGATCGATGATCCTTCGATATGCCCTCGTAACGGTGGCCACATACTCTGCACTGCGTTGCCGTCCCTCTATCTTGAGGCTATCCACGCCTGCGGAAAAAAGTTTTTCAAGGAACGGCAGCGTACAGAGGTCCTTCGGGCTCAGAATGAAGTCATCACCCACTTCGAGAGCATATCCTTCCCGAGCCTCGCTTATCGTATATCTTCGCCGGCATGGCTGGCCACATTCGCCACGGTTCGCCGATTTCCCGAACTGGAACTGGGAAAGCTGGCACCTGCCGCTGACGGAAAGGCACATGGCGCCATGCGCGAACACTTCTATCTCGATCCCGCCGGCATTTATCCCGAGTTCCTTCACGAGGGCCCGGCGGATCGAGCGGATGTCGCCAAGACTGCATTCCCGCGCCAGGACGAATCTGCGGATGCCGAGATTCCTATGGAAAAAGAGAATCGATGGCGCGTTCGAAACGGACATCTGTGTTGATATATAAACATCCAGGCCGGCGTGTCGCGCCGCTTCAATCACGGAAAAATCCCATGCGATGACAGCATCGATCCCCGCCCTGGCTGCCGTGGCAATCGTTCGCCGCAACTTCGCACCGTCTTTGGGCAGCATGATTGTATTCAGCGTCAGATAAGCCTTCGCACCGGCGTCATGAATTTTTTTCACAACGGCATCGAGCTCATGCGCCGAAAAATTACCGGCATTGGCGCGCATGTTGAAAGTTCCGAGACCGAAATAGACGGCATCGGCTCCTGCCTGCAGTGCGGCCGAAAGGCTGGTGTGATCACCGGCCGGGGCCATCAGTTCGGGCTTTCGGCTGTCCACTCGGGAAATCACATCATTGCCCCGCATAACAAATACGACGTTCTATAATTCATTCATGCCCACTTTCGGAATACGAACCGGTTGCGTGATCTCCATTTATCGCCTGGCAGGTCCATTGTGACAGGAGATGCGAATGGATATGAGAAATGTCTAGCGATGAGGGCTGGAATAAACAAGCAGGCAACCGGAAATCCGAGATAATAGGTTGAGGAAATCTCCAGATTTATTGAGTGGTTTATCCTCACCTGTGCCGGAGGGTTCAGGGGAGGACAATGAGTTTTAATCTGAGCGTGAAGCCCTTGTCGGTAAGACCTTTATCAGAGCTCCCAGCAATCTGTATCTTCTCGATGGCGATTGCTAACAAGGCTGTTTTCAGCTGTTTCCATTCTTCAGAAGTCAGATTTTCAAAACACATCTCGACGGGCATTCCCAGCTTGTTTTCCAACTGAATGGCCGGAGCGATTCTGAGACTGGAAATTCGGCCATTCGAAGCTGAAACGACCCTATCTATTTCATTAAATATAGAATACGCATGCCCGGGCAACGGCTTCGTCTTGCTTTCAGCTGTTGAGATTTCAAAGCGATAGCTCGGTAAATTTGCATATGTGGCAGAGACCAGAGAATTTATCACAACCTCTTTTTTTGGATCTGAGTCCGCCATACTTCTGATCAGCTCAAATATTTTATTTAATTTGAAGGAATGGCCCTTCAGGGAAACCTTGAAATCGGCATCCAAACGGATATTTGTCACCCACAGATCGGTTCCTGCAATTTTCTGCCCGCGACGAGCCCCAGGATCTGACGGAGCGTTTTTCAATATTGCTTGAACTATATTTGAATGAAAAGCAGGCAGTGTTCCAGGATTCCGGCATTTTATCAATTTGGCCAGGATGGAGACGAAAAACAATGGCCGGCCATCAGAAGCGCGTGACTCAGGGGTCTGAGAAATAAAAAGTGCAAAAATCCGGAACGCCGCATCGTTGCTTTGGAAGTTTTCCATCTCATTTATGAAGGGCAGGACATTTTCAAGACCGATAAATGTGAATTCAAAAGACAGAGGGTATTCCTTGCTTTCTGCAGATTCTATAGGTTCACTAACACTGGATTTGTAGGCTTTGAAATCATATTTTTTCACAATATCCTGAAGATGATCCTCGAGAGGCCTGAGTTCTTCGAATTTTGAGTAATCTGCGATGAGAACGCACGTCGTAAATAAAAACAGGAACAGCATCATCATATGTTTCATTGCATTTTCCCGCTATTCTATGATTAAAAAGATATTTCAAAATGAATATCTGCGCTCATGAACTGAAAACATGGCCATATCAATTTCCCATTTTCGTGAACGCGCCTTCTAAAAACGAGAAAACTGTCCCACTCACGAGACAATCTCCTTCGAGGCTACCTTTCATTCCTGATTCTGTCAAATCGACCTTTACCCAGGACAAGCGGAAACTTTTTCCAGAACTGTAGCCAGTTTCCAGTGTTCATACCTTCTTTGCACATAGCTGGAGTTTGATTAGCCTTCAATGAAAACCGCAATGGTGTTTCAGGAAAAGTGAAAATCAGCCATAAAATGCGGTTCTGAAGACAAAGCTGATGAACAGTCCCAAAAGCTCCCGTTTGCCCTGAATAAACAAGTCTCTTCGGGCACTCCGCACCAGATTGTGGTAGAATGGGTGTTGTTTTCAACGAAGCTGGAAATTACACACACGTAAGGACATGCATGACAGGAAAAACCGGAGACAGATGCGTCATTGGCGGCATCTACAAGTGCAAGGACCATCCCGAAGCGACCAGAACCTTCAAGAAAGCAGAAGTATTTCCGCCCTGTGGCAGAGCAGGAAGTCACGGAACCGTCTGGATTCTGGTCAGAAAAGCCCCCTGATATCTTATAATATACATATTAATCGGCCATGATCAATCTTTCAAATGTCAAAATAGCCTATGGCAAGCGCATCCTGTTCCAGAACGCGGGCTTTCTGGTCCGGCCGGCCGATAAGATCGGTCTGGTTGGCCCCAACGGAGCCGGGAAGACCACCGTATTCCGCCTGATTACCGGCGAAGAAAAACCGGATGAAGGCGAAGTTTCGGTCCTTCCTGGCATCGTCGTGGGGTATTTTTCCCAGAGCGTGGGCGAGATGTCCGGCCGCCCGGCAATCCAGGAAGTCCTGGCCGGAGCTGGCAGAGTCTACAAGATAGGCAAAGAGCTTCACGAACTCGAACATCGCATGGCCGATCCTGATGGCAACTTCGATGATGCCGCGATGACGCGGTATGGCAAACTCCAGGAAGAGTTTCTCCATCTCGACGGGTATGAAAAGGAAACACACGCCCAGACGATTTTAACCGGCCTGGGAATCGGCCCCGATCGCTGGGAGCAGCCCGTCGAGAGCTTTTCAGGCGGCTGGAAAATGAGGATCGCGCTCGCACGCATTCTGCTTCTGAATCCTGATGTGCTGCTGATCGACGAACCGACCAACCACCTCGACATCGAGTCGATCATCTGGCTCGAGTCCTGGCTCAAGGATTTCAAGGGTGCCCTGGTGATGACTTGCCATGATCGCGAATTCATGACGCGCATCTGCACCCGGACGATCGAGGTGGCGGGCGAGACAATCACGACTTATAGCGGCAACTATGACTTTTATCTGCGCGAACGGGTTATCCGGCGCGAACAGTTGCTCTCGGCGCAGAAGCGACAACAGACCATGCTCGCGAAGGAAGAGGAGTTCATCGCCAGATTCGCGGCACGGGCTTCCCATGCCGCCCAGGTTCAGTCGCGCGTAAAAACCATCGAAAAGATCGAACGTATCGTGGTTCCGCCCGACCCCAAGGTCATCAAATTCAATTTCGGCCCGACAAAGCGCAGCGGCGATATCGTCGTCAGCTTCAAGGATCTTGCCAAGTCCTGGCCGCTTCCCGGTGACCGGCTTCTGCCGGTTTTTTCGGGCGTCACCGGAACGGTGGTGCGGTGCAACAAGATTGCCGTGACCGGCATCAACGGCGCCGGCAAATCGACATTTCTCAAGATCATCAGCCAACAGACGGAAGCGACGGGCGGCACATGCAGTCTCGGCGCGGGCGTCCAGCTTGGTTATTTCAGCCAGTATTCCTGCGACGTGCTGAAACCCGAGCGGACGGTTTTTGAAGAGCTTCAGGAACGACTTCCGCTGGCAAGTGTCGGTGCAATCAAGAACCTTCTCGGCGCTTTCCAGTTTTCTGGCGATGATTCCGATAAGAAGGTTTCAATTCTTTCGGGCGGCGAGAAAACGCGCGTCATGCTGGCCTGCCTGCTGGCTCAGCCAGTCAATTTTCTCGTCCTCGACGAGCCGACCAACCACCTCGACATTGCCAGCCGGGAAGTGCTTCTTGAAGCTCTACAGGAGTTTGACGGTACGGTCATGATCGTCAGTCACGACCGCTACTTCCTGCACCACCTGGTAAACCGGGTCTACGAGATCGACCACGGCGCCATGAAAACGTTCGAAGGCGACTACGACTACTACCTCCGCAAGTCAACCCAACAGCCTTAAGAGGCGTCTTTTCTGAAGGAAGACCAATAAAAAGACCGCTCGTCCGAAGATGAGCGGTTTTTTTGCGTGAAACTATTGCTGTGATCCTTCAAAGAAGATCCTTTTTCGATATGAAAAAACCGGCCGGATTGAGGTCTGTCAGTCGGCAGTCTGGTTGATGAAGATGATCGTCACCAGATCGCGGCCCCGCTCCTGACCGAAACGGAACAGGATCGGATCGACATCGAGGCCACTGAAGTAGCAGCCCTTGTCGTCCGCATAGTCGAGATACGCATCGAGCTTGTACAGTTTCAGGGAATTGCTGTTCTGCTGCAGATAGTGGGAAAGTTCTTTCTGAGCTGATTTTCCCCAGGCCATACTCAGGTAGTTTGTCGAAACGAGGTGCTGAATTTCCTGAGGAGTCGAATCCTTTAGACTGGTCTCGTCGAGATACCGGCCCTTGGCGTTGTATTCGGTGTCAATGATATGGCGAACGATCTGGGCAAGAATTAGATCGAGATCTTTTTCTTTTTCAGAACGCGCAGGAAAGACTTCAAACTTCTGGCCATTCAATTTCTGAAAGTAAGAGATTTCAAAGCAGATGCTGTTTTCAAAGCCCTGCGGTGCACTGACGGGGGCCAGTTCAAGATCGTTATAGCTCTGAGCTGCAACCGGCACTGACAAAAAACTGAGCAGACAAACGAGAACGAAAGAAACAACGAAAATATTTCGAAACATGGGATGGATCCTCCACCAGAACAAAGAAACTGCCGGACGGTTTGCTCTAACGAGTTGCTCCGGACCACGGGAACGCATTAAAAAAGCAACTTTCATGCCATCATCGCAAAATGCTGCACATAAGGCTTTTCATGCGGTACATAGAAATATCGGATGTTTTCCGAAAAAGCTGAACTGCTTATTTTTTAATCATCGGGCTGCTCACTTCTCGTCATATGATACTCACAAGTATTATTTTAATATTTATAACTATTCCTTGTTTTCTCAGAGCAGGGTTTTCTTGTATGAGGCCCATGACACACATACCCGGCACAGCCACGGATCACCCACAAGCCATGCATTCATTCAAACTTCGCTCATGACAGGACACCCATCGAATATCTTCAACAGACTGCCGGAAATTCTCATAATCCGTGGCCCTAAAATAGGGACACTTACATTCCCAACGCCAAATAACCTCGATTCATCATTAAGCGCTTTTCAAATTCATATACTTAGCATCATACAATTACTTTTTCATACAAGCTCTCCCTGCCTGGATGATTTCTCCGGGAAACTCATTCGGTGGAGTCTTTCATACGATGGCGAAGCGGAAAGCGAACGAGACCGGACATTCGAATCTGGCTGGAAGAAGCGGAGTATGCAACCGCCCAGAGAGAATTCCGACCGGCCTTCACAGCCGAAAGAATATATCCCGGCATCCCGTCGAGCTGTGTATACCGTTTCGCCTTCCCGGAAATCCGGTCATATGCGACCAATCCTCCCGGCTGGGCAATCCAGACCAGGCCGTCGGCAAGAGCAAGTCGGCTACCTCCCAGTTTGATGCCATCCCTGGTCCGGAGATGCGGAGTCCAAACTCCCGAACTTCGATCCAGATGGCTCAGGCCTGCCTCCACGTTCCAATGGCAGGTCCAGACATTCTGGTCATCCACGGCCAGATCAAAACACCCCCCGGTGGCCAGTCCGTGCCCGACTGTGTATCGCTGCCATTGCCTTTCAGGCAGGAACAGACAGGCTACACCGCCCCCCAATCCGCTCTCCGGAATATCCTCCATCATGGCAACCCAGATCTGGTTTTTCCAGGGAAAAATCGCATGAATCAGGTCATTCAGCGGGGCATTGGAGACATCGAACCGGAACCGTGATTTCGAGACCGGATCAAGGAATTCCAGCGCCCCGGGAGCAAACAAGAAACGGTTTCCCTGCCAGGCAAGATCCCAGACTCCTCTTTCGAATACTTTTTGCCAGGACATTTTTCCCGGATCAAACAGGAACCCGCCCATGGGAGCCATGCACCCCGGCCTCGTCGGCATGTCGATTTCCACAAGCACACTGCCGGAGGATGCGACGACGGCGGACACGATCGATCCCGGAATCCCCGCCGTTTCCCCATAGAGGAACCACTTTCCTGTGTCGGTGCGGAATCTCAGCAGACCGTTGTCCGTTCCAATCCAGAGATCATCTTCAGCTTCATCCAGATCCCAGGATTTCACCTTCAGGAGTCCCGAGAACTGGTAGACCGTGAACTCCTCAAACTGAGTTTTCAGGACAAGCGCCGACACATCCTGTGGCAGAAGCAGTTTCTCGGCGGGCACAGAGGAAGCCGGGAAAGCCCTTTCACCAGGTCTGGAAAGCAAAAGGGCAGGCACCAGAAGGATCAGGAGCAGGGCAAAGCCTCCTTGAAACCAGGTATGTTGCGCCATTCGCATGAAAATCACCTGTTTCGGGAAATTTCCTTCTCGATCGCGTTGAGAAGGGCGTCACCCCGCTGTCTCGTATCGACAATTCGCCCGTCACGACCGATCAGAAACGTAGCCGGGATTCCCTTCACATGCCATCTCCCAACAAGATCCGAGCTCCAGCCCTTCCCATCGCAAATCTGCGTCCAGTGGATCCCTTCCCTGGCGAGAAACGTTCTGAGGATCTGCGAATCCTGATCGAGGCTGATTCCGATGATCTCGAACCCCCGGTCATGAAATCGCTCGTATGCCTTTTTCACCTGCGGCAGCTCCTTAAGACACGGATTACACCAGGTGGCCCAGAAGTCGACCAGCACAACCCTGCCCCGAAAAGCCATCAGGTCTGTTTCATTTCCATCCAGGTCAGCTCCCAGGGCCGGTGGACGGTTCCCCGCAACGGGCTCCTGCGCCAATTCAGTCAGAACATCCCGGTGGCCGGCTTCAGGAGTTTTCTCCGGCCGTATCTCAAGGGTGACGGTATCAGCGAACGGGTGGATTTTGACCAGTTTGACGGATGTCCCATCAATACTGCAAGCAGCGCCAAGTTTCAGACACTCGGCGTCCTCGTGCGCTCCATTTTTATTCCAATCAATATATATTTTGTCCGTATCGAAAATGCCGGTATTCTGCGAATCACATACCGTGACCGTAAACGATTTACAGACCGTGCCGCAGCAGACCTGCGCCGTTCCCTGCTTCACGCAGGTCGCATACAGATTAAACCCCCTCGTACCAGCTCCCTGTGGATGTCCGAGGGAACTCCAGAGCCAGATCGTGTAAGGAAATGACGTTCCGTCAGGCCTCCTGACATCCAGTTCAAGAGATGCCGCGGAACCAAACGTCCCCACTCCACGATATTCAGAAGGAGTATCGTTGCTGAAATCCCCATCGCCGTTTTTATCCACAAAGAGAATGGCGGGTCCCCCAGATGCTGAAGGGGAACGGATGGCCAGGAGGGCGAAGGTCCCGGCAAGTGGGATCTCCCCATAGAGAACGGATGATCCGACGGGGGGAACCCTGACAGCAGCCGGAACAGCCGCTGAAAGAGGAAACGGCCATCCCTGCTTCGAACTAAATCCTCCAGGGGGACAGCCCGGTCTGGTCTGCATGGCGATATCTCGGAGTTCCACGCCGTCGCTTCCGGCCACCAGGCTGGAGTCAGCGAACAGTCCGCCCAAAACCACCAGGAATACGATGAACCATCTTTTCCGGCCATCGCCTTCACAGGACGGCCCAATCCGCCGGCTTTTCTCATGCCCCTCACCGAAAAGCGCAAACATAGTCTCCTGTGCATTTGTTCTCAACAGCATTTTCCCCTCCCTGGCATTCCAGCTTGCGGCAGACATATTTTTCTCTCTGCCGATCATCGCTCCCCGCACTCGGCTTTCAGCCTATTTCACAAAAGAAATCCCGTCAATCTACCAGCCTCCCTTCCGACGTTGTCCCTTCCCAGATCAATGCGACCGTCACTCAGGCTGCATCCGCAACATATACTCATTCAAAAATCAGCCTGGATCGTGTATATTCCTCCCAATCTGTTCCAACCTTCCATCAGGGGTTCAAGGCCAGCACATCATGGATTCCACAGAAGCAAAGCGGTTTCTTCAACGGGATTTTTTTCCCTCATTCGAGGAGGCATGCCGGGCGTTTCTGGCGTTGTCAGAGGCACAGCGAAATGAAATTTTCATTCACAAGACGAAACCGGTATTTGAGGTCCTGAACCGAACCCATATCAACGCGCTGGCGGCATATATCATCGATTCTGGCTGCAGCACCGTTCTCGATATCGGCGCGGGGGACGGGCGGCTGGCCAAGTATCTTTCCGAAGCAATTCACCGGGTTTTCAGGCGTTGCAAGGCAAAAGGGGATCACCCTCACCAAATTCGCATCATACCCACGGATAATGGGTCCTGGAACATCACGACGGTTTTCCCGGTCGAAAAACTGGAACTGGTCGATGCCCTCAGAAAGTACAACCCCGATCTCGTCATCTGGTGCTGGATGCCGATCGGTGACTGGACGTATCTGATCCGCAAGCACCCGTCGGTGCGTGAATATGTTCTTATCGGGGAAACGGAAGGTGGCGAGTGCGGCAACAGCGACACATGGAACCCGGCTTTATACGAAGTCGACGGATTCACGCGGCACGATCTAGGTGCGATGTCCCGATATCAGCTTGCCCGCAATGACACGGATCCGCTGCACAGCCGCTCTAAAACGGTTTCATTCCGGCGTAAATGCGTTGTATCTCAGCATGCGTGATGGCGGGCAACATCCTGCAACCACGGAATCGGTATTCAATAATATCGAATATTCAATGATTCGGGGTAGCTTTCGCGGGAAAAAGAGACTTCCGAGGCTTCAACAATCGGCTGGGGTCTCGAACTTTGCACAGAAGTAAACGTATTCAGCAGTTTTTCGAGTTTGATGATCTTGCCCTTCACACGTATTCTCGAATACACGCTGACTCTCGGATCGCTTGGCAGGCTTTTCGGGAATACGATTCCGAATGTGCAGCTCATGTCCGAGTCGGCATTCACCCTGTCATTCGTGTTGACGAAATATCTTTCATTTCCCCGATACTGGTCACTGAAAGCAGCGGCGCCTTCCCAGTCGACTGCCTGACCGATATAGGCCGACGGGTTGCTGCTGACATCTTCAATGGCAAGTGGCTTGTTGATGTAGGAGCCCTCTTTCACTTCGCGGCGAACGGTCTTTTCCGCATCCTCAGTCTTTTTCTTCCCGATCCAGTAGCGGGCGGCACCGGTCATTTCCTCGACCTGCCGGCGCTGATCAGGGGTCAGGGCTCCATATTGCCTTGAAAGCGAGAGCAATGCCTCGGCTTTTTCGAACTCGCCCTGCTGATAATAGTAGGTGCCACGGGAAAAATAAGTATAACTGAGGCGTCCGGCAAGCTCACGGAGCCTGCTCTGCGCTTCCTTCAGATTCGGGTTGATGGAAAGGCATTTGCGAAACTGGAATGTCGCGTCTTCATACCTTCCGAGACCTTCATATGCCTCGCCCAAGGCATAGATCGCCTTGATCATATTCGGCGATGATGAAAGGGCGCGTTCAATCAAACCGGCTGCTTTTTCAAAATTCTGGGTACGCAGATGGATAAGGCCCAGCGCATAATCGATTTCCGGATCATCGGGCGCCTGCCGCTTCGCCTGTTCGTAGGCAGAAAGAGCGGTGGTGTACTGGCCCTGCTTGAAGCTCAGAAAACCAACCATCT
>Ga0079303_10000053_pt1 | contig 24480 bp, 9 predicted proteins | sample Methanogen_OWC_FD_77073 | JGI IMG/M metagenome (GOLD analysis project Ga0079303, IMG submission 77073) | Enriched soil microbial communities from Old Woman Creek wetland in Ohio, USA - Methanogen_OWC | ecosystem: Environmental > Terrestrial > Soil > Wetlands | place: USA: Ohio | collected...
CGCGCATGTTCGCGTAGCACGCCTTTTCGCGAGCCTGTTCGCGGGCCTTCCGGAAGTTCGGGATGGCGATAGCCGCCAGAATACCGATAATGGCAATAACGATCATAAGTTCAATCAGGGTGAAACCGCGTCGCTTCATCATAGTTTTCACCTCCTTTCTTTTTTACTTCATCCAACCTAAGCGTACAGACGATCCGCGGGGATGTCAAGGTACGCCTGGATTACGCGTCGGAAGCGGGCGTCAGCCCTTCAGCATGCGCTCGAGTTCCTTCGGATGCATGGTGTGGATCATCGCTTCTTCGAGAGTGATGTCGCCGCGCATGTACAGATCGCGCAAGGATTGCTCGAAGGTGATCATCCCTTCGTTCTGGCTTGTCTGCATGATGGTGTACAGGCCGGAGATCTTCTGTTCGCGGATGCAGTTCGCGACGGCCGGGTTGCCGGTCAATACCTCGCAACAGACCACGCGGCCCTTGCCGCTGGCGACCGGGAGAAGCTGCTGGGCGACGACGGCGCGAAGCGTGAACGACAACTGGGACCGGATCTGTGGCTGCTGGTGCGGCGGGAAGATGTCGATGATGCGGTTGATGGTCTGGGCCGCATCGGTGGTGTGCAGAGTGCCGAAGACGAGGTGGCCCGTTTCGGCCATCGTCAGTGCCGTGCTCACGGTTTCGAGATCGCGCATTTCGCCGACGAGGATGACGTCGGGGTCTTCGCGGAGGATGTGCCGCAGCGCCTCGCCGAACGAGTGGGTGTCGATGCCCAGCTCGCGCTGGTTGACGACCGACCGCTTGTGATAATGCAGATACTCGATCGGGTCTTCGACGGTGATGATGTGGCAGCGCTGCTCTTCGTTGATGATGTTGATCAGCGAGGCGAGCGACGTCGATTTTCCCGAGCCGGTGGGACCCGTGAACAGGACCAGGCCCTTGTGGAGCTTGGTGAATTCGCGGATTTTCGCCGGGAGTCGGAGTTCCTCGATGGAGGGAATCTTGGTGGGAATGACACGGAACGCGGCGCCGATGCAGCCGCGCTGTTTGTAGACGTTCACGCGGAAACGGCCGAAACCGTGGACAGAGTAGGAAAGATCGAGTTCCATTTTTTCCTCGAACTCCTTCTGCTGTTCGGCGGTCAGCATGTTGTAGATGAGCGACCTCGTGTCCATCGGGGTCAGCACGTCCAGGTCGGTGGGAACGAGCTCGCCGTCGACGCGTATGACGGGCGGTGTGCCTACCGTGATATGAAGATCCGAGGCCTCGTTTTCGATGACCAGATTCAGAAGATCGTTGAGGACGAACATTCCCTGATGCTCCTATATGAGAGGACTTCTACCCTGTATAATCAAAGATATAGAACGCGAACGGTCAGTGCTCGCCCATCGTGACGCGGACGACTTCCTCGATCGAGGTGGTACCGATCAGGGCTTTACGGAGAGCCGACTCGCGGAGGGACAGCATGCCTTCGTCGATGGCCTGCTTGCGGATGTCGTCGGTGGAGCCGCCGTTCAGGATGATATCGCGCAGGCGTTCCGACATGATCATGACTTCATACACGCCGACGCGGCCCTTGTTTCCCGAGTTGTTGCAGGTCTCACAACCCTTGCCCTTGTAGAACAGCATGTTTTTCTCGTTGATGTGGGGCAATTCGAGACGGCGCATCAGTTCGGGCGTGATGCCGAACTGGGAGATCTGTTCCGCGCGCGGCTTGATTTCGTATTTGCAGTCCTTGCAAATCTTGCGGACGAGACGCTGGGCCTGGACGAGAAGCACGGACGTGGTGACCATGAACGGTTCGATGCCCATGTTCGTGATACGCCCGATCGTCGAGGGGGCATCGTTCGTGTGCAGGGTCGAAAGGACCAGGTGGCCCGTCATCGATGCCTTGATGGCGATTTCCGCCGTTTCGAAGTCGCGGATCTCTCCGACCATGATGATGTTCGGATCCTGGCGGAGGAAGGAGCGCAGGGCGGCCGCGAAGTTCAGACCGATCTCGGGTTTGCACTGCACCTGGTTGATACCGGCAAGCATGTATTCGACCGGGTCTTCGGCCGTCATAATATTGCGGTCTATCGTATTCAGCGAGGTGAGGGCCGAATACAGCGTCGTCGTTTTCCCCGAGCCCGTCGGCCCGGTGACCAGGGCGATGCCGTAGGGTGAGGCGATGCCTGCCTTGAATCGTTTCAGCGTCTCGGGCTCGAAACCGAGATCTTCGAGGTTCACGCGCAGAGACGTCTGGTCGAGAATTCGCATGACGATCTTCTCGCCCCAGATAACCGGCAGAATCGAAACGCGGAGATCGATCATGCGGTTTGCGACCTTGATCTTGATGCGGCCGTCCTGCGGAAGACGTTTCTCGGCGATGTTCAGCGACGACATGATCTTGATACGTGACGTAATGGCCGCGGTCGCCTTCTTGGGCGGCGACATTGCCGTGAACAGGACGCCGTCTTGGCGGTATCTGATGCGAAGTTCTTTTTCGAACGGCTCGATATGAATATCAGAAACGCCGTTCTGGACGGCCTGTGAAATAACGAGGTTGCAGAGCCGGATAATCGGCGCGTCGTTCTCACCAAGCTCACCGAGCTGGTCGAGGTCATCGCCGCCTGCTTCACCTTCCCTGCCGATGTCGTCAAGCTCTCCCATCAGTTTGTCCTGCTGGGCAACGGCACCGTAGGCATCCTGCAGGGCTTTGTTGATGTCGCTCTGCGTTGCGACGACCGGCTTGACCATCAGGCCCGTCATGAGCTGGATATCATCAATCGCGATAATGTTCAGCGGATCGACCATTGCGACCGTCAGCTTGTTTCCGACCTTGTTGATCGGGATCAGCATGTGACGCTTGGCAATGTGCTCAGGAACCAGCTTGGCAATGACCGGGTCGATCAGGTAGTTCGAAAGATCAATATAGGGAATCTTGAGCTGCTTGGATAGAATCTGGACGATGTCATGCTCGGTGACGAGATGCATTTCGACCAGCACGGCGCCCAGTCGCTTGCCGCTCTTCTTCTGAAGCGCAAGAGCCTGTTGCAGCTGTTCTTCGTTGATGAGGCCTTCCGCGATGAGCGCATCGCCCAGGCGCATCTTTTTCGCCGCATGCTGGATGTCAGTCATTCCTGCAGTTCCTTCCTATCCGCGGATGAGGTTCGTCACGGCGCTGCGCATGACGCCTTCGGGGGCTTTCTGCCCGGTTACAAGCGAGAATGCCGCGACAGCCTGACGAATCAGCAGTTCGGAACCATCGATGACACGCGCACCAGCTTCCCTAGCTGACTTCAACAGCCGCGAGGTGGTTCCGTAATTCATGTCGATGTACAACGTTCCAGCTCCGTCGATTTCATTCAGCACGTCGAGACGATCATCGGGATGCCACCCGAGAGATGTGGCATTCACAATAATATCGGCACGATGCACTGCATTCGAGAGTCCTCTGTCTTCCCAGACCGTGGGAATCACCTGAGTATGACCTGTCTGGAAGGGCGTTTTCAGGCGATTACCAGTCCGATTCGTCCAATATACCACGGGAGTTTCTCTTTGGCAAAGAGCCCAGAGAATCGCCCGTGCTGCCCCGCCGGCACCTAGCAACAGCACCCGTTCAGCCCCGGGAAGCGTTTGCAGCAGTTCGTAAAACGAATCAGCATCCGTGTTTGTTCCAACAATTTCTTTTCCCGGAAACCAGACCGTGTTGACGGCTCCGATTTCTGCCGCGGCTCCTCGGTGTTCTGTACAGAGCCGGAAGGCTTCTTCCTTGTGGGGACGCGTGACATTGAGACCGGAAACGCCGGCCGCCCTCAACCCATTCAGAGCGGTTTCCAGCTCTGAGGGAACAACTCGGAACGCGAGATAAACAGCGTTGATTCCGGTTGCTGTGAATGCGGTATTCCAGATAACCGGGCTCAGGGAGTGATCTACAGGGTCGCCAAGCAGGCCGAAAAGTTTGGTTCGGGCGGTAATGTCCATTGACACGAAGGCCCCGGCAGATGCCGGGGCCGATTGATCCGTTATGCGAAGCTCTTCATGGCTTCTTCCTCGGTCTCGAAAATCTCGAAAACCTTGGTGAGCCGTGTCAGCTCGAACAGCTCCTGGACTGCCGGTGAAAGGCGAATCAACTTGAGATCGCCCTTCGATTTTTTGACCTTCTTCAGCGTTGCGGCAACCACGCCAAGACCCATGCTGTTCAGGTAGTTCACTTCCTGGAAATCCATGATCAGCTTGGACTGACCTTCCGCAACAATCTGATCAATCTTGTCCTTGAAATCATTGACCGTTTCAGTTCCAATCTCGCCACGCAGGACGATCAGGACGACACCGTCGGTCTTGGGCTTTAAATCGATTTTCAGTTCCATACTGTCCTCCCCGGGATCTCAACTTCTGGCCCGGTTACCTTACCGCATTTTTCAGGATGATGCAAGACGGCGACCGGGAGTTCCATCGGCCGCCGTCCTGAACTGGTTTCAGAACTGCTTGGATGCGGACATTCTGTGAGCCTCGCCCAGGGTCTCATCGACATACGAGTAGTCGAACCGCCAGGTGTCCAGCTTGAAGCTGGCGCCCAGGGTCAGATCCCCTGCCTGCGTGCCCATGCGGACCGCGGCATTGCTATTCAGCCAGAACTCGGTGCCGGCGCGGAACTTGGCATCCAGGTCCTCGACCTTGTTCAGATCGACGGCGACCGTCATTCGGTCAGAGGTCTTGTAAGCCGCACCCAGGGTCGTGGTGACTGGGACCTTGTCGGAATGGCCGCTGTCGGTGTCCCACTTCAGGCTCTCGCCGATATCGCGGATCGAAAGACCGAGCGTTCCTTTGTCCGATGCCTTGTACAGGAAGCCAAGATCGAGACCCCAGCTGTCCGCCGAGTTGCTGTAAAGATCCTGATTAATCCGTTTGACATTGACGCCACCATACATCTTCTCAGAAAGCTTTCGGGCATACGTGCCAAACGTCGCCGACTCGGTGTCGTCAAAATAACCGAAGATGTAGACAGGCTGGCCGGCGATGTATTGTCCATTCTGAGTCGTGGCAGGATTGTCGCTGGGGCCCGGATTCCAGGCCAGCTTCGTTTCTGGAATACCATCAATGCCGAACCTGATGTGTGACAGGGCGACCGTGTATTTCTTCTTTCCGTCCTTGTCTTTCACAACATGGGCGTAGTTGAGGAAATTGTACTTGCGATCGAGAGTCAGGTTGGCATGCATGAACGATGCCTCCGGCTTCTCAAGCGTCGCAAGTCCGGCGGGGTTCCAGAACGCCGCCGTCGAGTCATCGGCGATGGCCGTGAAAGCGCTGCCCATGCCGAGGGCGCGTGCTCCGACACCCATCTTCAGGAACGCTCCGGCCCGGCCGGCCGAATCTGCGGATACCGGCGCTGCTGTCGCTGCAACCAGCGCGGTGAGGAGGAGAAGTTTGCGGATCATACTCATGTGATTCCCCCTTGGCAAACAATGAGACTGCTCATCAACCCCTTTCGACCGAAACCGCAGTTTCCCGAATGGTTTTTATGAAAAAAGAAAAAAAGATCACGCCATTGCAGGTCGGAATCACGGAGAACACGGTGAATACAGAGGTCCTCGTTGTCGGAGAGTGCTAAAAGGAAACAACGCTCCGGGGAGCCCGGAGCGTTGTTTCCTGAATGAGATGCTCTTAATTTGTCGAATAAACGCCGAGGCGGACAAGGGTCTGATAAATCTGGTCTGTGGGACTGCCCGAGGCCGGATCCTCCTGATGCGCCTGTGTCAGGTGTGATGCGGCACTTGTCTTGTCCCCGGTCCAGAAGTAGCAGAAGGCGAGCATCGCATGCACTTCCGCGTTACTGATACCGATCGGATGATCGACCCGCGGGGTGAACTTGGAGCTGGGACTCACGATACCGGCGTCACGAATGGCTTTGATCGCGTTCGGCAGTCCGTTGGCTTCACCGCTCTGAATGAGAGCCGCGGCTAGTCCGATGCGTGCTTCATTGCTCAGGGATGCGCCCTGCGTGAATGCGGAGATCGCTGAACTGGTTCCCGACGATTTGGCCAGAGACCACCCGAGGCCATTGTAAGCCTCTGATTTCTGGCTTTCCGTGACGGTGGTGAGTGACAGTACCTGGTTGAACTTGCTGACCGAGCTGCTGTATGCGCCGAACTTGTAATCCTCCCAGGCTGACGCGATCAATGAGTCAGGGTCGGTTTCCGTTGTTCCGCCTGTGCCGGTTCCCGTTCCGGTGCCTGTGCCCGAAGTCGGAATCTCGCCGGGCAGGGTGTAGCTGCCGCTTCCGCCGCCGCCTCCACCGCAACCGCTGGCTACGAATATGATTATGCCGATTGTCATCAGGACCATGATTTTTCTGTTCATTGCGGTTCTCCGTCCGGTTACCTCAACACTGCGATCTTGTGGGTGACCTTGGTTGTTTTTCCAGAATCAGGATCGCGAAGCTTGATTTTCGCAAGATAAATGCCGTTTGCCACGCTTCTTCCGGCATCGCTCGTCAGATCCCAGATCATGTCGAGAACTCTGCGGCTGCCGTCAAAACGCTTCATGAAGTTCAGGCCGTCATGGCTCTTCACACGCTCACCACTGATATCGTAGATCTCGACATCGATATCATCCGGATCAACGTCATCACGGTTTGTGGCAACACGCATAGTCGCGCGGCTGCGGGCCGGGTTGGGGAACTGGATGATCTCGAACACCTGCAGGGCGGGGGAGACTGCGAATCTGACGACGGGCATGATCCGCTCGTTTCCCGCATGGTCTTTCGCCTTCATGACGATCGTGTGGTCGCCGTCGACAAGCCGGTCGAGAGGGGTAAATGCGGCCTTGCCTGTTTCGAGGCTCACTCGTCCGGCCGATTCGATCCCGTCGATCAGTATCTTCACACCGTCTTCCGTGATGCCCGAGCCTTCTTCGACAATGCTCCACTCGAACGTGGGCCGTTCGCTGCGGAACGAGGCTTTTTCCTCGATTTTTGTCAGCATGCTCACCCGCGGAGCCAGAATATCGCGCAGCAGGGCAAAGGTTCCGGCGCTGGTAACCGAGGCATTGATGCGACCGTCTTTCACCACGCCTGCGAGCGAACTCCATTTGCCGCTGTCGGCGGCCTGGTAGAGTCCGGCACCGGCCGGCAGAGCGCCGCCTGGGAGAGCCATCGAAACCGAGTAGGCACCAGCCAGCTGATCGGCCGGCACGGTGACCGTATACCCCACATCGACCGGGCTCAGCTCTTCGGAAGCCTCCCCGCCGACCGTCTCGAATCTGCGTGACTGTTTTTCGGCCGCCGTCATTCCGGCAAGAACGGAAGGCCGGATGCCGCCGCGAACGGATGCTGTCGGAGCCTGTTTCTGAAGCGGCGTCGGGATGACGGCCACAAAGCCGTCCTGCTTCAGGCTGCCGGGAGCAAATTCGGCGGTGAATGCCTGGTCTGGCGTGCTGATCGAAGCCAGCACCGAGGCATTGACGTAGGCTGTGGCGAAGCTGACGGTTTCGACGGCCGTGTTTCCGGTCATGTCGGTCGCTGTGACCTTGATCGAGGCCGTGCCGGCCTTGGTCAGGTGCACGCCACCCAGATACAGCTTCGAGTTGCTGCTGCTCGCCTGAAGCTTGATCGTCTGCGCCGTGCCGCCATCTTGGCTGACCGCCGCGGTCGGAGGCTCTTTCAGGGCTTCGTTGCTCTGGACGACGATCGAGATGTCGAGCGGGTTTGCCGGGTTGCTGAACACAAAGATATTGTCCTTGATCGCCGGCGGCGTCACATCGCGGCCGACGAAATCGAGCGACTGGGTCGTGACGGCATTGCCGAGCGTGTCGCTGATGTTCTTTGCAACGATCGTATAGGTGATGCCTTCCTTGATGTGCGCGGTTGTAAGCGATTTCAAGCGCACCGATCTGCCATCAGCTCTAACGAAGATCCGCGCGGGGTCGAGATCGACCTGCGTTGTTCCTGAGGCGAACAGTTGGTAGTTGTTGATGTTCGTTGCGCTTGTGGCCGTGACAACCTCGTCGAATACGACATTGAACTCCTGGGAATTCGCCACGCCGTCGAACGTCACCTGCGACAACTGCGGGCCCTGGCCGTCGGCGACGAAGGTGAGGCTCTGCTGTGTCGTAAACGGATACCCGTCAAGGCTGGTGAAACCGTCCATGACGATCAGTGTATAGGTTGTGCTATTGGTAAAGCTGGTGTTGAAGGTCAGAGTCACCGTTTTACCGTTCGGCACGGCTGTCTGGGGCAGATCACCCAGGTCGATACCGGGATTCGTCGTCAGGGCATACCGTGCCGGCAGGGCTGCGCCGACCGGATCGACATCATGCGAGAACGTCAGAAGAAGGGTTGTCGGGCCGGTCTGCTTTACGGCGGTAAAAGTGAAGTCGGAAGTTATAATATCCAAAGGTATCGAATAGGCAGAGCCGGTGTTCACGCCCTGGTTTTCAGCTCGGTCGATGACCATGACCTGATACTGACCTTCGCCGACATACTCGGTGCTCGGCGGTGCCTTTTTTCCGTCCCAGGTCACGCTGTAGTTATAGCCGTTCGGGGCAGGCAGTTCGAGATCGCGAATGACCGTCGCTCCCTGCTTGATCCGGATATACGCCGGCCCGCTGCTGACATCCGGAAGGTCATCCGTGGTCAGCGAGATGACCAGGCTGTCGACTTTCGGGTTGAAGCGGTTCGTCACGGGCTGACCACCCGTCAGGGCCATGCTCATACTGGCAATATTCGGGCCGACAGTATCAATGAACAGTCCGGTGGACGGGGTATAAAGAACGTTTCCTGCGCCGTCGACCAGATGCAGGAGATACTCGCCGTCGAGCATATAGGTGCTGTTGTCGGTCTTGCGGCCGCTGAACGACAGTGTTTTTCCGCTCGGGCTCAGAGGTGACATCGTGTAGGTCTGTGTCGCCGTGCTGATCGCCGGATTCTGCGGAGCCATGCGGAGAATGACGGCCCCGCCATCGGCAGCTCCGACCGCATCGATCTTCACGTAGGAGTGAATCTGCGGATTGAAGAACGTCATCGTATCGCCTGTGCGGATCGGACCGCCGTGGCTGAGCTTCCACTGGGATATCTGAGGCGCCACGGAATCGTAAACCAGCGAGCCTCTGACGCTGCCTTCGTTGAAGAAATTGTCGTATACCCGCAGTTCATAGGTATAGCGGCCAGCGATTGGTAACGCATCGGCAGCGTTCTGGCGGCCATCCCAGATGACCTTGCCAACCAGTCCGTCGCCACTCACGGTCGGGGTGAATGATCTGCTGGCAATGGTCACGCCGTTCTGGATAAAGTGCAGCCAGTAGGTATCGCCGGCGCTTCCGGTCGAGAAGAAAACACTGATCGATGCAATATTCGTCGGCTGGGCATCCAGCGTTGAATAAGGGCTGTAATCCAGTCCGAGATCGCTCTTGCCGGTCGTGGCCTGAGTCGTGCGGACTTCAAACTTGGTCAAAACAGGGCCCTTGGCCTTGACCGTTATCGTTCCGGTGGCATTGGCATCCGTGTAGGCGTTGCCTGCTTCATCGAGGCCTGAGGAGACGATGAACTGGAATGTTCCCTCGATGCCGTTAACTTCCTGAGCATTCACGAAGCGGAACGAACGGTTTGTCGCGTCGGTAGTCCCGGTGCAGCGGAGAGCGATCGATGACCCGCCGCTCTTGAGGTAAGCGCTTGGCAGATATCCGACCTGCGCGTTCATCGCTTCATCGAAGGTCAGGGTGAAGGATGCCGCCTCGGCGGGAGTGATGCCGAGAGTGATGTTGTTCGGCGTGATCTGAGAAAGTTTCGGAGCCTGGTTATCCAACACCAGCGGTAAGCTGGCGCCTCCATACCCATTGGCGCCTGTCATTTTCTGGCTTAAATCGTAGACCAGCGCAGTGCTTGTCGCATGAGTAACGAGGGAAGATTCGAACAGGTCACGGAAGTTTGAGATCTCGACCGAGCAGGAGGCTCGCTGCAGAGTCACCGCCGACCAAGTCGACGGGTTTTGGAACTGCGCGACCGTACGGGTGACGGAATCCATCTGGTGTGTCGTCCAGCCCACGAATGTCGCCGTATAGATCGGATTGAGCGGATTCGCGTCAGGCCCCAGAAGCTTCAGCACCGGCGTAAGACTTTGATCGATAGGCAGCCGTATATTACTGCTCAGTGTGGCCGTTTCGAAAGCGACTTCGAAGGTGGTGCCGAGAGACGGGCCTTGGGCAAGCTGGATGGAGGTGTTGCTTGGATGGTTTGTCTGGGATACGACCGGGCCGAGAGCGACTGAGAAGACGGTCGGGGCTTTCGGCGACTCCCCGGAGGGATTGAACGGTATCTCCGAACCGCCGCCCGCGGTCGGGAAACGTGCCGAGTCGTAATTCCACATATCGCGGAAAGCGCCCAGCTCGCAGGCAATGTAGACTTTCCTGCTGCCCCAGGACAGAAGGGTCTTCAGGGCGCTGTCGTTGAGAGGAATCGTGACCGTGGTTGATGCATAATCGGTATTGATGGCTTTGAAACTGTTGAAATCGACGAATTCTGCAGACAGCGGGAAGGAACCGCCCGTCATGTCAGCGTTCTTGGCGATATACACTTTCGAAAGTGATACCGGGGTGGTCTGGCGCAGCTGCAATTCATTGACCGGCTGATAGAAATCCTGATACAGCCTGGCGCGTCGCGAGAACGACGGAATCTGTAGCAGAACCTGAGATCCGCTGGAAATCAGCGAAGCCGTGCTGAAGTAGAAGTTGTTCGGCGGCGGAATGAGTGCTGCCTGTGTCGCATTCGCCGAAGGAATCCCCTGAATACGATTGCCTCCCATGTCGCGAATCAACGGGGTGTTGTTCGACATCCCGGGAATCAGATTCAGAGGCAGCGGATCGTTGACGGCGAGATTGATATAGGGAGAGGTGTGCGTATACTGCAGGGCCAGCCAGTCGATGGTTTCCTGAGCCAGGTTTATTTTGACGCTTCTGAAACCTGAATTGGGATAATCGATCGTATCGCTGCTCACGTTCTGAGTGAACCGGAAGCGATTGACATAGTTTTCACTGGCGTCGCTGCGGCTTTTCCAGATCGCAAGCTGCTCGAGCGTTGTCGTGTCGATCGCGTTGAGATAATCCATGTCCTTGTCGAAGACGAGCTCAAGGGTGGCTGCGCTGTCACTGGTGACATTCACGATGCATGAGCTGCCGATAAGCCTGGGCCGTGTCGCATATGGCTGGGTGATGATGACCGTTTTCGCCTGGAGGGGGAGGACCGGCTTGATCCAGTTTCCGGTAATATCAAACCCAATATACTCATTCCATCCGAAGGAGGGTTTATTCGGAGCTTCGCCGGTTTCCCTGTCGAGATGCCCCATGCCGATGTAGAGCGTGGTGCTGCCCCAGTCGGCAATCTTCGCTTTGGTGGCGGGCGAAAGGGTGATGTTCACCGTGGTCGAATCGTCGAGAACCGAGACCGTATCAGATGAAGTAAGCCTCATCGCCTGCGGGTTTGCCCCGCCCGTTGATGTGAGAGTAAGCGATTTCCCGATATAGATCAGCGTCTGGTTGAATTTCGTCTCGTCCGTATCGATGATCTCGCCGAACCGGAGAGACAATACGGAACCGTCATACGTGGCTTCGACCAAGCTCGGCCGGATTGTATCGATGGCAATGCCGGGCGTTACGGAATAGGATGACCGGTTGCCCGAATCATCGCGCACCCAGACGGTCAGCGAATACGTTGCAAGATCCGTAACCGCGGTTGCCAGGGAATAGCATGGGGAATGGCGTTGATTGGCAAAGTTGCTGTTCGAAAGCCCATAGGTCGATGTTGCCTGGATGGGTGACAAATCAATCCACGCACTCCAGGAATCAAGCGTGGGAGCGACCGTCACCGATGCGATCAGGCCGTCGGCCAAAAGCCCGTCTCCGGTCGTTTCATATCCGTCACCGATATTGGCGAATCCCGTTCTGTCCTGGTCGGGAGAGATGCTGACCGCTGCCTGGAGGATCTGCAGGGGATTGTTGTCAATCGTGAAGGCGGGGTTCGGCGGAATGGTCGAGCTTTGTGCGAAATTCATCGCATCGTCATTCACCACGATCTTCACATGTGGCGTGACCCCGTCCATTGCCGGCCAACCGTTCATCGTCGTTGTGGCAACCACGAAATTGCCCGTCCAGACATCGCTCGTGCCAACGCGCGAAAGAGGAATGCTCAGAAACTCCGTGCCCGTATCTCCGCGGCTGATGAACGCTGAAACGGAAGCTGGTGATATATAATCAGGGAAATTTGTTATGGTAGCTGATACCCGCAGGATGTCGCCGATGTTGACCGCATCCGATGCCAGATTGTCACCATTTTCCTCAACCACAGTCAGAGAGTGATTCAGAATAGCGGGGAACTGACTGTCGACGCCGAACGGAGCTGTTGGCTTGCACTGCATCCGCGTCGTGGCGAGGACGATCGAGTTGACGTCGGGGTGCAGAACACGGACCGCAAAACTGGCGAGCTGGAAGTCGGCCGCTCCGGGTTCGACCTGGTAAGAAACACTGTAAACGTAGTTGCCGGCACCACTTATTGCCGATTTGTATGTGAGCGGATACCAGTAAGTCGTATAGTCTCCATCATTATATGCAGAGTCGAAGTCGTCATTCGCGCTGCTGACAAGCGACCGGATGTCGATCAGGACCGTTGCGGTAGGAGTGTTTGTCGAGTTGTATACCGCGCTGAGTACCGCGGTGAAGGTAATCTCATCGCCCGTCGTATTGTGAACCGTGTCCGTCGCGTTCGCAATGCGGTTCGGATATCCCTGCGGAACAGAATCTCTCGAAAGTTCCGCCAACGTTGAGGGGAAAGACTTGAAAGTCGGAACCCTCGACAGGAACCGGATGCTGTTGGAGTAGGCCACGCTCATGTTCTTCGAAACGTCGTATGCCAGGATGGTGATCGGTGAAGTTGTGCCGAGCCCGGCGGGGACGGTCCAGTCGTAGGAATACTCGTTCGGGCCGCCGGTCGGCGGGAACAGTGTCGGGCTGGGAGCCGACAGACCGTTGTCGAGATACAGCTTTTCGAAATCGATCATCGGCAGGATTCCATCGTGATTGGTGACCCGGATCTTGATGCGGATCACATCGCCTTCGTTCGCTTCATCCTTGCGCCCGTTGTCGACAACGAAACTGATCGGATACACGATGATCGATGGGGCGAGATTGTCGATCGTCACCGCCTGGGCGCTCTGTGCCCACGTCTGATTTCCGTTCACGTCCGTGAGGGTTGCCGTGAATTTCGTCGACTGGCTGTTGACCGTTCCGGGGCGCAGCGTGAACTCTTCTGTGTAGCTTCGTCCGCCGCTGATCGGCGTCCAGGTCAGCATCTCATAGGCCGTATTTTGGATCCCCAGAGGCGTCAGGTCCACGGTCAGCGAGCCGGGGTCCGTGGTGCCGCTTAAAACCGTGATCGTCAGCCGCACGACATCCGTCGCGATGATCGGATACGTCGTGAAGACGCCATCGAGATCGACGATCGAGTTGCCGTTGTTGTCATAACTCTGTGAGGCGATGAACGTGGAGATCGTCAGCGGCTGATTGTCGACGTAAATCGATTCAGGCGTTGGGGCCTGAACGCGGTTCCCTGCATCGTCAACGAGCTCTACCAGAAAACTGGTCCAGCCACCGTTCGTCGTGCCGGCTGCAACGGTCTGCGTAAAACCGAACACGCCGTCGCCGGCTCCGCCGTCATCATGGGCTCCGTCATCATACAGAGTCTGAGCCGCCAAGCCGCCGAGCGACGTGAGATTCACCTTCGGTGTCCCATTGTCGAGGCGGGTAAGTTCTATATTTGCCGTTATTGTAACCTTGTCGCCAACGTTCGCGCACGTCGAACTGCCGACCAGATCCTGCAGCTGGACGGAAGCCCAATTGATGACGGGCATCACACAATCCACCGTCTTGGCGGAAGCCAGAGAACTCATGGTGTTGCCCGCCTTGTCGGTTACCAGCGCCCGGAAAACATACCCGGTCTGCTCGATCCCGTTCAGGGAGGCGGTTGCGGTCAGAGTCGTCACATACCGCTTCAGCGCGGGGTCATATTCCATCATCGAGATCGACGAGCTGCCGAGCAGGGAAAGATCGATTTTGCAGCTGCCGGCATCCGGGTCGTCACAGGAAACCCCGAATTCATAGGTGTCGCCGACATTCATGACGCCTACCTTGTTCACGTCGGTCAGGGTGGTGATCGTCATCGGCCCGACGACGGGGCTGTAATTGTCGATTGGAATGCTGACGTTGCGCCCGTCTGTATTATCGGCGTTATCTTTCGCCGTGAATGAAAACGACTTGAGATTGTTCACCGTGCCGGCCGGAACCGTCATCTGGTAAGAATAAATGCCGCCGTCATACGTGAGGGCCTGAGCGGCCAGACCGCCGAGAGCCGTCAGATTGACCGTTACCGTTTCCGCATCATGCGGATTCGAGGGAGTCGAACCGTTGAGCGTCGCCTGGAAGGTCAACGTGTCGTTTGCCCGTACATACGGATGAGAGGATGAAAGATCGGGCTGCACCGTATAGGTTGCCAGAGTGAACAGAGGTGGCTCGTTGTCGATCGAAAGGCCGGGTGAGGTGATCTGGGCGACGTTACCGGCATTGTCTTTCGCGCGAATGACAAACGTGCGGCTCGAATCGATGGCCGGGAACCCTGGAATGGGCGCGAGAACCGTGCGTTCGAGACGATAGGTCGAACCGCCGCTGCTGCTGAGTGTGTCCGAAGCCAGTCCGCCGATATTCTGGAAGTCGACCCAGACCTCGCCTCCGTCGGCATTGGCGACGTTCACCTGGACTGCGATAGTGTCATTCAGCTTCGCCGTCGCCAGGCCGCTCGAAATCTTCGTCAGCTGCGCGCTCGTAAGAACAGGTGGCAGATTGTCGACGTAAACGACCGGCATGGTGATCCGGTAGACGATATTTCCACCATTATCTTTTGCAGTAATAGTGAAGGCGCGGGGCGTGTAATCCTCGGATGTGCCCTGGTAAATTTTGTAATCCAGGCTAAAGGTGGTCGTTGCCGGAGATGTCGGGATGATCTGATTGGCGACGCCGCCGATTCCCGAAAGATCGACGGTCAGAGTGACATCGGTGGGAAGGCTCTCGAGATCCCCGTAAAACCGGATCATGTCATCGATGATCGCGGTGTTGGAAGGCTTGGTCGCGCCGGTGCTGTCAATGATCGTTACTCTTGCATCCTGGAACCCGGGAGCGATGGTGTCATACGGGAGAGCATTCGACCATGCCTCGGCCTCGTTGTCCGCATCATCCTTCGCATAGACCTGAAACTGGAGCCAGCTTGTATCTTCAAGGGGTGTTCCGGCTGTAAGCGTAAATTGGTATTCAAATGTGGCTGACGAGCCGACGGTTCCGCTTTTCTTGGTCAGTATCGGTTTTGAAGTGCCGAAAAGCTGGGTCTGCGAGGCAGTGACCTTGTCGTTGTCGTAATTCGAGATGACGACGGTCAGCTTGACCTGGTCGCCGACCTTTATGACGGATGTGCCGGCGAGATTCGTCGCTGTTACCGACTCGATTTCGGGTTCGCGTGTGTCGTAGCTGATTGCGGCGGCATACGTCTGCTTATTGCCGGCATCATCAACCGCCAGAACGGAAAATGTATCGGCGTTGCGTTCCCGTCCCAGCGGCAACTGCTGATTGAACGTATACACGCCGACTCCGGTTGGGCCGGTGAGCGGAACGTTGGTTCCCAGGCCGACCGTCGAAAGATCCGCAAAAACGCGCAATCGGCCGCTGCCGTTGATGCCGTCCTGATCGTCGAACTGAAGGGTGAAATACAGGGAGTCGCCTATTTTGTAGATGCCGCCGGCACCATGAGCATAACTGCTCTGGAGCGAAATGCCCATTGGCGAGTTCGGGGGCTGGACGTCAAGCGAGATGCCGCTGCCGGAGTCCAGGAAGCCGGTGTCATCATAGAATCGGGGTCTGAAAGCCGTTGTGTCGAGGCTTCCCTTTGCAATCGGTCCGTAAATGGAACTGTAAAAATTCGACACGATGTTTGCAAGCGTGAAATGAGAGTTGCCCAGCAGGCCCGCATCGGCATAAGGCGTGTCACCCGCGGTGACATTGGCGCTGCGGCACGACATGGTGATCGTATCACCGACACCGGCAATCCCGTCACCGTTCACGTCTGACGTGAGAGTGATGGTCGGGTTCACGGGGACGGCGAAAGCCGTGCCGGCGATGACCAGCAGGATCGCCAGAACCGCCACCCATCTGAAGTTTGCGTTGCCTCGTCGATTATTTCTCATTTTCCAGCCCCTCCACGGTTAAAAAACCGCGAAAATAGGATTATCCGGGTCAAATCATCGGCATTTTCGAGGGAAACGGAGAGAGGCTGGAACGAAAAATGCTAGATGTCAGGAGAAAACAATCAACGAACCACCGTGCCACAGAGGCTCAGAGGAAAGAAAAAATCTTGCCTCCGTGTCCCGGTGTCTCAGCGGTTCGTTGTCTGTTGTGTTTTGTTTTCTACTGATTGATTCCGGGGAGGCCGAGCGTGACGAGCAGGGTGTGAATCTGGCCTACCGGCGAGGTTGCGGGAGTTGATGACGTCCAGACGGCGTTTATCTGAGCCGCTGAAGAGGCTGTGTTGCCCGTCATGGCCAGTGCATAGGCATACATGGCATGGATCTCGCCGTTTGTGATGCCAAGAGTGGTGTGGGGAAGCGTGATAACGGTTGTCGGCGTATTGGCGCCGGCCGCCGCAAAATAGGGAAGGGACTGTGTATACCCGGCGCTTGTCGAGAGCTGGACATACGCGAAGGCGAGTCCGATCTGTGCCTCGGGAAGATTCCCGGCCTGCTGGAACTCGCTGATGCCCGAACTCATGCCGAATGCCTTGGCGCGGGCCCAGCCGAGCCCATTGTAAGCTTCAGCCACTTGGGCGGTGGTTGAAGAGGCGTTGTTGATGACCGTCTGAAACTCGTCGGCCGCGCTGGTATAGTTCGTATAGCCCATGTCGACCCAGCCGTCAGACAGATTCTCGGCGGGAGGCTTCACAACGGGAGTCGTGCCAGTCGCAGTGCCCGTTCCCGTGCCAGTTCCGGTCCCTGTGCCGGTTCCGACGCCTGGCCCGAGTGGGTTCTCGCCCGGAAGCACCTGACGGCCGTCTCCACCTCCGCCTCCGCCGCAGCCCGCTGAAATGAAAATGCCGATGGCAAAAATCGCCAGAACGACATATTGAAACGATACTCTCCGGGTGGCAACGGCAGCCGTGCCGGTTGATGCGGATCGGACGCTTGTTGGATCATCTTTCTGACTCATGGTTGATCTCCTGGGATTATACGCATTCAGCGCAGAACCGCGATCTTGTGAATCTTCTTCACCTTGCGGTTCGGGTTGTCCGGGTCGCGAATCACGACTTTGGCCAGATACACGCCGTTCGCCACCTGTTCGTCGTCCGAGTTTCTCAGGTCCCAGACCATGTCATACAGGAATCGCGCGGATGCTCCGGCAGCCTCACGAACCGCGCCTACGCCTGAGAGAGTTCTGACATGATGGCCTGCTGTGTCATAGATGTGAATATCAATCAGATCGGTATCCACATCCTGCCTGTTCGTGCTGATGCGGATCGTTGACCGGATTCTGGCCGGGTTCGGGTAAATCGAGATCTCACCGACCGCGAGAGGAACCTTGATCTCGAACCTGATCGCCGGAACGACGGTTTTGTTGCCGGCAAGATCTTCAGCTTCGAACGACAATTCATGCTCACCGCCGGTCAGGGCTTCGAGCGGCTCGAAGCGCATACCGCCGTTTTCCAGAATCGTTACGGGCTGAGCCGATTCCCCGTCGATGCGCGCGATCAGCGAATCAGGTTTGAGGCCCGATCCGTACTCCTCGACGCGGCCTTCGAAACGTGGTCTGGCTGTCGTCAGGGGCTTGTCGGGTGAAAATTTTGTGGTTATCGAGAGCCGTGGGGCCAGTTTGTCGTGCAGCAGCGCGAACATACCCGGCCTGTTGTTGGTTGAGCTGATCCCATCGTTCGTTTCCTGCGTTCCGGCCATCTGCCAGGTTTGATCATCGGCCTGGCGATACAGGGCGATACCGGTCTTTGCGACTCCCGCCGGCAGCGTCGCCTTTACATCGAAGCCGGTGCCCAGGGCGGCCTGCGACATGCTGATCTCGTAGGCAAGTCCGATCGGGACCAGCTCCCCGGCCTGGCTCGCCAGGCCTGCCGTCGGGGTGGTGATCTGGTTTCGCACGGCACCGGACAGGCGGGGCCTGATTCCGGCCAAGGCGGCTGTATTTGTATTGATATATTCAAGCTCGTGCGGAATGATTTTCACCAGGGTCGAACTTTTCAGGCTCCTGCTGGTAAATCCGGCCGTTATCATGCCGTCGGCTGACGGGACGCTGGCTGCGACATTCGCGTTGACGGTCGCGATGGAGAATGTGAGATTCTTCGTGCTCGAGTTGCCGGAGACATCCTGCGCGGTCACCGAGATCTGCACCGAGCCGGTGTTCGAGTCGAGATGATATCCGGCTGTCCAGGTGCGGGTCTGGGCTGAGTTGAGCGCCAGCGAAACCGACGAGCCGGTGGTCGGGGTGATCAGGAGTGTCGGGGACTTGTTGTCGACAAGATCCTCGTTCACCTTGACCGCAATGATGATGTCGCGCTCGTTGCCGGGGTTCGAGAATGCTGCCAGAGTGATCACCGGGGGTGTGACGTCGGCTCCGCGGAACGTGATGGCGGCGCTTGCCGGCGTGCTCGGATTGAAGTAGACATCCTCGACCCCGACCACTCTGAGCAGGTAGTCGCGGTTTTCGGCAAGGGTTTCGGCGGCGGAGGCCGTAATGGAAATGCCGTCTGGCAGCAGCGTCACATGCGATACCGCCACGGAGCCCGACGCATTGAACAGTCTGTAACGCGCCGCCTGGGCAGCGGTCGGAAGTGTGACCTGCTCGGTGAAGATGACTTTGAAGTAGTTCGGTCCCGCCAGGCCCGAGAGTTTGACCTGCGAGATCTCAGGCCCGTTCGCGTCGACGGCGGTCACCGTGGCGACATTTCCCGGGGCTGCGATCGGAGCGAACTCGTCGCTGGTGATCGAACCGGCATTGACCGTGACGGGCACGTTGGCCCCGTGGGCCATACCGGGATCGAACACCAGGCGAACCCGCGTTGTATCCTGTATCGAGAAGCTTGCCATCGTCTGGCCTGGAATCGAGAAGTCGCCATTCTCCACGGTTGCCTGGTTGAAGGGCAGGCTGAATTTCAGATCGACCGATCTGCTCGAAATCTCGGCTGCGCTGATCACGCGGAACCCGGTCGTCGAGACGAACACCTTTGTCGTCTGCGTCGTGCGGTTTCCGGCATAATCTGTAGCGATAAGAATATACTCATCGTCATTCACCAGAACGCCGGAGCTGTTGGTGCCGTTCCATTTCGCTTCGAAGATACTGCCCGAGGCGATCAGCGGCAGCCTTGTGATCAGCCTGTTCCAGCGGTCCACCACGTCCACCCAGAAAATCCCGGTTTCGGTGAGGGTTTCGGCCGCGGCGACTTCGATCGTCAGGCTTGCGGCTGCCGGAGCAAAACGGGTTACCGGGTTGCCGTTGAGTTTCAATGTGTAGGTCGAGACGGATGGTGGCACCGAGTCGAGAACGACGCTGCAGGACCAGGTCGCGAGACCTGTTGTCGGGGTGCCGACGTTTCCGGCTGCATCGACGATATCGACGAGATAAACGCCGTCCGTGGCCTTTAAGGTGGTATTCCTGCTGTGATACACGTTCCACGAACCACTCCACAGCGTGACTCCGGAAGTGGCAACCATCGAATATGTATCAGTTGCTATAGCAGATCTGATGCGGAGTCTCGGCGCCTGTGATTCCGCGGCCTGGAACCGGAACGTCAGCGGGGAACTCGTGAAAACGGTTCCGGTCGCGGTCCGGCCGCCGATGACTGAAGGCGCGGAAAGCACGACGGGAGCCGTCGCGTCCATGGTCCAGGCACCGGTTTCCAGGGACGGATTGCCGAACTGGTCGACCAGGCGCAGCGTATACGGATTGCCGTTCACAGGGACCGGACCGGTTGCGGCATCCCAGTTGAACGTGCCGACAGTGTTCTCCGGATTCCAGGCGAGAGTGACGGAGGCGATGGTGACATCGCTCTGAATGAACTGCAGGAACGTTCCGCTTCCGGATGCCGTGGAAAGAGTCACGGTCAGGGTTGCGGCATTGGGCGTCACGAGGTGGCTGAACGGCTGACCGGTGAGGATCTCGGTTCCGCTGGCCGTCGTGAACTGCTGTGAACTGGTGACATAGGACGTGACGGTCGGGCCGCGCGTCTGAATTTCGAGGTGGAACGCGCCGTTCGAGGAAACGGCCGTATTTCCCGCATAGTCACGTCCGCCGCTGATGCTGAAACCGTAGATTCCCTGCGGGAACGTGGCGACGAACGGGGATGCATTGACGAACCGGCAGGTGGACGAGCTTGTCCAGCAGTCCGGGGCCGTGGGTGAAGCGACGAGAGAGGCCGAAAAAGCTCCGTTCGTAAGCGTGACGACCGGCACCGTCGCAGAACTCATCGGTTCCGAGAACGTGACGGTGAACACCATCGCACCGGTTGTGGACGTATGAACCGGGGAGCCGCCGCTCACCGTCGAAGGAGTGACGCCGATGACAACCGGCTGGGACGCATCGACCTGCACAAACCTGATGCATTCGGGGCCGCTCGCAAAGTTCCCGGCCAGATCAGCCGCGGTGAAGGTGTAAAACCCTTCCGGCAGACTGCTTCCCGTGGCGATCGTATGTGTTGTCGCAGGCGTGCTTTGCGTCAGCGGAACGATCCAGGTTGCCGGCGTCGGTGATGTGGGATTTGCGATGATCAGACGCTGCGGATCGGTCGCATTCGTGGTCAGCGTGATTGTCGTATGACCCAATGCCGGCGAGTAATACTTGATGCTGCCGCTGGCGATGCCGGTATCGCTGAATACGAAACCTGTGACGGAGGCGGGCTTGCTGTCATACGTCAGTGATGCGACGATCCCCGTTGCCGCATTGAGTTCGCCGGAAAGATTGTTGAGGCTGTCGATGAGTCTGAATTTGAACATCGCCGGGCCGGTGGCTTCGGCGACTCCGGGAGCCGTCGGCCACGATGCCGCGGGCAGTGAGAGCAGAATATCCGCGTTCTGGGCGACCGGAACTGCAAATGTAGCTATCTGTATATTTGATTGGTCATACATCCTGAGGGTGTGTGGCGTATTGAACGGTCCGACCGCATATGCGATCGTCAGGCTTGCCGTGTTGTCATTGGCAGGGGCACTGAAGGGGTGGTTCTGGAGAGGAGTCGTTCCCGTCAGGAGTGGCTGTTGTGTCCAGACATCGAACGTGGCGGCCGGCGCCATCGAATAGATGCTGATCTGCTTCGATGAGGTTGCGGGATTGCCGGCGTAGTCGCGGGCATTGCTGATAACGTAGTCGTAGTTCCCCTGCGGTGAAATGGTGGAGGCTATTGAAGACGTGTTGGTGAACTGGCAGGTGGTGGAACTCAGCCAGCAACCGGCTGCGGAAGGCGTGGGCTCGAGGGAAATGCTTGTCGCTCCCGACGTAGCAAGCGATACGGCTGGTATATACGCCGGATTCATCGGTTCCGAGAAGATCAGGGTGAAGGTTGCGGCCTTCGGCTGAATGGCTCCGAGAGAGAGAGGTGTCGCGCTTGCCAGCGTGGGAGCCGTCGAATCGGCAATGACGCGCACCGACGATGCCGCGCCGCCGGCAAAGTTGCCGGCCAGATCGGCGAACGTGAAGGTGTATGTCCCGTTGGTGAGTGCTGCGCCGGTGGTTATGACATGCGATTGTGAGATCGGGCTGTTCGGGGTCATCAGAGCCGTCGTTGTCGCGCCCGAGACTTCATTGAACATCACAAGGCGCTGCTGGTCGGTCGCATTCGTATCGGCCTTCAGGGTGAAACTCCCGAGAGCGGGCGAGAAATACTGGTACCCATCGGTGGCGACTCCGAAGATGCCGGTGAACGAATACGTTGCCACCGTTGCCTCCAGCGAATCATAGTAGAGGCGGGTGGGCCTGATGTCCGACAGGTTGTCCAGGCAGTCCATAAGCCTGAAGTGATACGTTGCCGAAGCCGTTCCGGCACCCGGCGCCGGTGCCCAGGCGGAAATATCGATGCTGATCGACGCGGTAGACTGGTTCATGGGAACCGCGTAACTGGCGACTTGAGTATCGCTGGAATCGAATACCAGCAGCGAGTGCTGCTGATTGGGTGGATTGATGTTGTAATAGGCCAGGCTGAGCGTTGCCACGCCTGGAGCCGCTTCGGCGCTGAATGGCTGGCCGGACAGAAGCGTGGTTCCGAAAAGCTCTTCCTGCATCGTCCATACGCTGATATCCGGTGCGGGGCCCTGGCCCTGGACATCGAGCAGGAAGCTACCGGAAGTGAAGGATGCCGTGTTACCGGCGAGATCCCGGCCGTTCGAAAGGGCATACCAGTAATTTCCGGGTCTGTATGCGGAATCGATGTTGGTAACATTTCTGAAGCTTGCCGTGTCACTCGCGGTCCAGCCGGTGAATTCGAGGAAAATGGTCGAACTTGTGTACGTTCCGCTCAGTGCCGTCGTTGTCGCAAGAGACAAAGAGGGGATGAATGCCGGGTTCCCGTTCATCGGTTCGCTGAACGTGAGCGTGAAAACACCTGTTCCGGCAGGCGTGACACCGATCTGGGAACTGCTCGGCGTAAGAGAAGTGACAGTAGGCTTCGTCCGGTCTATGCGCAGGGTCAGCTCGATCGGAAGAGCGGCAATGTTGCCGGCTCTATCCGTGACATTGAGCGTGAAATCGCCCTCGCCGAATGATCCGGTGATGTTGCCGGTGTATGTGCCTGGCTGTGACGGTGTCTGTGTCAGCGGGAAGCTTGCTGTTGCGCCGGTTGCAATGCCGGTGACGCCGGTCCAGGCTGTCGCTGACCGTGCCGTCAGCCACAGTTCGTCGGTTGTTGAGATCGTATTGACGGTGGCCGTGAGTGCGGAAGATGAGGTGGCATACCACATGGACCCGCTTTGCGAACCGATTCCAGCAAAATTCAGATAAGACAGGTCGGGAACGATGCTGTCGTAGACGAATGTTGCGACATCAACGATGTTTCCCTGGAGGTCATAGACCTGCGCAAGATAGGAAGCTGGGCCGTAGAATCCCGGGGTGCCGAACTCTGCATCAGTGACCGTGGCGGTTGCCTGCAGGCCAATGGATGTGATCAGCGCGCTTGTTGAGGCCCCGGTATCGTTTCTCGTCAGCCGCAGCCGGTGCGGAAGATTCATCGGGGTGGCCGTGTAAGTCACCTGTACATCGGCATTTCCGCCAGTGGCGCCTGTTGGGCTGAAATGCACGTTTGCCGGAACATCGACCGTTGGAGTCGCGGTCAGGAACTGCTTCGTAAGCCTCAGGAGAACAGTCTGGACCGGCGGTGCATTGGTGCGCATATCAACGGGACTTGTGTGGCCGCCGAAGCTGTTTCCGGCAAGGTCCCGTCCGGCCGCGGTCAGCGTATACCGCCATGTGCCCTGAGGCGTCAGGGTGGCTGAAATCGAGGAACTGTTGGTGTAGGTGACGCTTGTGCCGCCGGTGCCCCAGACTCCTGCGTTGAAGGAGAGCGATTGGGTGACCGGCGTGGTTGTGGCGATCGTCAGAACAGGCGCGGCAAAAGTTGTATCCATGGCTTCGCTGAACAGGACGGTGACGGTCAGTGCCCCGGCATTGGCCCGCGCAATGGTGTCGGGTGTGATGGAAAGGACCGTTGGCGTTGCGGTGTCGATCACGAGCGCTGTCGTGTCGCTCGAGAAACCGCGTGCATCGGTCGTGCTGCGAAGACTCAGATCATAGACACTGGATGTGGCGGCCGGAGCTGCCTGTGAATATATAATATTTCCAAATATATCAGACAGGTTCCAGATCTCCAGCTTGCCGTTGATATTCTGGTATCCGTCGGGAAGGCTGGTCTGATTCGAATATCTCGCGGTATATAGGGTCTTGCCGGCGATGGTTCGCGTCGTCCAGCTCACGAATGTGCCGGTGGCGAGAGGCTCGCCGGCTTCGCTTGCGATCCGGGCCGCTGGGGCCGCGGAGGAGAGGGGAACAGGGACGTTGCCGATGAAGTTCGGCTCAAAATCAAACTCGAAGAACAGAGTTCCCGCCGATGCATTCTTCGTTCTGGGCGGATCGGACATCGCCGCGGCAGCCATTCGGACACTGCCTGCCGAAACCGGCGGATTCAGCTCCATGCTGCCGGGATTGCCCGAGGGCAGATACAGCTGGCTTGGCTGGTCCCACCAGTTGGCGAAGGCGCCCGCATCGACCCGCATGCCCCAGACCGGCAATGGGTTGTTGCGGAACATGGCGATGATGTTCGCTGTGTCTGCATCCGTCAGCTTCAGATGGATGGTGGTGCTCGAAACGTGGATATTGGTGTCCGTGGCAAGGGGCTGAAGAACGAGGCGCGCATAGGTTGCCGGATCCGCCCCGGTATCGTACAGAACGAATT